>Ga0306920_100000021_pt1 | contig 276129 bp, 217 predicted proteins | sample flu12Cox44000170_FD_204666 | JGI IMG/M metagenome (GOLD analysis project Ga0306920, IMG submission 204666) | Lab enrichment of tropical soil microbial communities from Luquillo Experimental Forest, Puerto Rico - flux4day.12C.oxic.44.000.170 (v2)... | ecosystem: Environmental > Terrestrial >... | reverse complement strand
TCCTCGGTTTTTCTGTCATCCTCCGTGCAATATACTTGCATCTGCCGGCGCGGCGCGTATACACTGGAGTTTTTCCGATTGATCATTGTTGGCCGATGTGACGTTTCACATCGTTGTCGTTTTCTGCACAAAGGAGCTTCACGATGATGCATCGATGGCAACGCGGCGGCTTTACGAGGCCCGAGGTACTCACTCTGGCAGGGATCTGTGCCTTCATCATCGGGTTGCTGCTGCCCGGCATTCAGCGAATCCGCGCGAGCTCGCAGGGCAATGTCTGCCAGAACAACTTGCGGCAGATCGCGATCGGCGCCCAGAACTATCACGATACCTACGTTCGGTTTCCAGCCGGCATGGATGACCAGTACGTGGGGGCGCTCATCCGGTTGCTGCCGTTTGTGAATCAAGACATTCTGTTTCGAAACTTTTCGTTCGACCCCAAATTCAGCCTGTACTGGCAGAACCCATTTAACCGGCCCCCGACGGATGGAACGGATGACGTTCCCCGCCCGCCCGATGTATACGGGTGTGAATGGGAAGTGAAGATTTTTCTGTGCCCGGATGGGCCGCAACCGGAGGAAACGCCAACCGCTCTCCTGGTCCCGCGCTATGGAATTGCCGCGAGCGATTACCGGGCCGACGACGGACTTAGCGACGGGCACTTTTTTTCCGGCAGCCCCGGCCGCCTCATCATGGCGCGGACTCACTACCTGGGAAGCGCGGGAGACTGGCGCACGGAACCGCCTTACGACGGCAAATACCGAGGGATTTTTACCTATAACTCAAGCACGCGCCTGAGCGACATCATCGACGGCCTTGCCAACACCATCATGTTGGCTGAGTACTGGGGTGGATTTGTCGACTGGGGCGGCGCAAACGGCATCCCGTCGGGCTGGTCGACCGGCAGCCGGAGTGCCGGCTTTAACCAAGGCACCTTCGGCACCTGTCCCCACCCCGACAACCCTAACTGCGACCTGCGGAGCTTCGGGCTGAGCTTCGGCACCTTTGGCGCCTTGCACCTGGTGCATTCGCCGCAGGGGCCGACATTCGCGTTCAACGTCGCGATGGCGGACGGCAGCGTACGGATGCAGCGCGGGAACATGGACTTCGGAGTGTGGGAAGCCATGTGCGGCATTCGCGACGGCGAGATCCGGCCGCGCGGCCTCGAGCCCGATATGTGCTTTGCGGAAACCGACTGAGCGGTGCGTTGGCGGTGAATTACCAACAGAGAGGACTGCCGGCGACGATCAGCCCCAAAAGCTAACAACCGAATCGAGCCTCGTTGAATCGTAACCATGATTTCCGTCATCGCCGTAGCCGACCGTGAAATCAATCGTGTCCCCAGCTGAAACGGAAATCACGTCGGAATCATAGGTCGGCCCGCTCCCCTCCCCGAAGCCGGCCACTTTCCCGTCGAAGATCGCCAGACCATTGTAAAGGACGTGCACATCGGTCGTCGTCGAGCCGACAAAATCCAGGCCAACGAACGACGCGTGGATTGCGATGCAGCCGTCATTGGGAGCCGTCCAGCGAACGATCGCGCATTCCCCGTTTGGTCCTGGATGAAAGTGCCTTGCATCGCTGCGGTCGTGGGTCTACAATCTTCCCCCTGAAGATCGATGAAAGTTGCGCGGCCCTTTGGAGTGCGGCGCTTTATCGCCGCTTTGGTTTTTTTCCTCGTCGCGATACCCTAAAAGCGGCGGTAAAGCGCCGCACTCCAAAGCGGCCGGCAAAACCCGGGTCACGAGACTTTCCGATGCCGACAGCATCCTCTTCCACAACGCTCGTGCGCACGGCATGGCTCGTGGTCGTGCTGCTCCTGCCGGTCGCGTTACTCAACTACCTCGACCGCCAGATGCTCGCGTCGATGAAATATTCCGTGATGGCGGATATTACGACCATCGGCACCGAGGAGAACTGGGGCTTCATGCTCGGGCAGTTCAAGTGGGTGTATGCGTTCCTGAGCCCCATCGGCGGCTACCTCGCCGACCGGTTCAGCCGGCGTTTCACGATCTGCGCAAGCTTGTTTGTGTGGTCGGCGGTGACCTGGTGGACCGGGCACGTAGCAAGCTTCGACGAGCTGCTCATGGCCCGCTCGCTCATGGGCATCAGTGAAGCGTTCTACATGCCGGCGGCGTTGGCGCTCATCGCGGATTACCACACAGGCGGCACTCGCTCCCGCGCCATCGGGCTGCACCAGATGGCCATTTACTGCGGCGTGATTGTCGGCGGCTTCGGCGGTTATGTGGCCGACGCCCCGGCCCTGGGCTGGCGCTCCGCCTTCGACGGCTGCGGCCTCTTCGGGATGCTTTACGCTGTGCCGCTCGTCCTCCTCCTCCGCGACGCGCCCACCGCGGGCACGGACCCGGCAGCGGCACACAAGCCCGAAGCGCCAGCGAGGGCCCTTGCTTGCGCCGCGGGCTGCGGTGGTACACACACACACTCCCAAGCGGAACTGATGGAAAGACTCGCAACATTACGCCGATTCGCGCGGCCCGGGATCTGCTCGACAATCTGTCGTTCATCCTCCTCGTGCTCTATTTCACGCTCCCGGCGCTGGCGGGGTGGGTCGTGCGCGACTGGATGCCGGCCATTCTCAAGCAGCAATTCGACATCGATCAGGGTCAGGCCGGCGTTTCCGCGACGCTCTACTGGCAGGCCGCCGCGATTGTCGGCGCGGTGGGCGGCGGCTGGTGGGCCGACCGCTGGATGCAACGTCACCCGCGCGGGCGCATCTTCGTCAGTGCTATCGGCATGTGCCTGATCGTGCCGGCCATTTTCGGCGTGGGCAACGCCGGCTCCCTGGCGGTCGCGGTCGGATTCCTCATCCTGTTCGGCCTCGGCTGGGGTATCTTCGATTGCAACAACATGCCCATTCTTGCTCAGATCGTTCGACCGGAGTTGCGCGCCACGGGCTACGGTATCATGAACTTCGTAAGCATCAGTTGCGGCGGGCTGGCCGACTGGGGCTTCGGCGCGCTGCGCGATCAGCAGGTGCCGCTCCACGTCATCTTCGGCATCTTTGCCGGCACCGCGCTCCTCTCCGTCGTGTTTGTCCTGCTCATAAGACCAAACGACAACCAACTTTCGATCCGAGAATCACGGCCGTAACTCGTTTCGCTTCCAGGTCTCTGTTTTCAAAAAAAATCCAAAAATTTTCCAAGATTTTTGTGGATTTTTGCTTGAACCTATGTTGAAGTATCATATTGGGTCCCATATTTCCTGTTTCTCAACAAAGGAGAACACCATGTTACCCAGCAAACGTCCGCATCTCGCTTTGATGGCCTTGGCCATCCTGGTCGTTTCTGCCGTGCAGGCAGAAGCCGCCGGTCCCGAAATCAAAATCACGAATGGTACTCGAGTGACAACCTACAGCTTCGCACAAAAAGATGGCAAGGATATTGGATTATTGTCCGTGTCGGAGTTGCTTCTGCCGGCGATTATCAACCTACAAAAGCCACCGCCTCCTCCCGGTCAACAGCCCGCCCAAGGTCTCAATATCAATCTTGGCAATCCTGCTGCAGGGTTTGCGGAGTTCTATCGGCAAAATCGAAACTATTACATCTTGCCGCAAGGGCACGAGTTCCCCACCAACAACCAGGGAATCGAGTTGTTGTCATTGAGGGCTGCCCACGATCGGGCACTGCTCTATTCTTATTTCGGCGTCTGCCCTTGCTGCGGATGGTGCCGCTGAACGGCTCGGGCGAGTGTGCCTCAATTCTTGAGCGACTCGCACACAATATCGCCGAGCGTGATTTTGCAGCGGCTTAGCCCGCGGCGCCGGCAAGGGCCCATCCTGGCGCCGCGGACTGATTGCAGGACCGCGCACGATCCCCTTGTAGCCGATCATCAATCCAAAAAGTCGGCTTGGAATTGCTTGCTTCATCTTGGTCCGTGCCTAGTGTCGTTCATTAGATCAATCGACCTGACCCATAATCGTCCCGATGCTCGTTTTCCCGAAAAGTAAAACTCCTTTGCTAAGTCTAGGGCGATGTCTTCGGAAACGAGGACTCTCCTCGGCATATCATCGACATGACCCGAAATATCAACTTTGATCCAGTCGGCAGGAAGCTGCTCGTCAACGGCAAGCCACTCCTCAAGTTCCCCTTGTCCGAAAGCGCGAATATAGAAACCCTTATCTTCAACGAACTCTATTATCATTTGGCCCTTCGGGCCTCCCAGAAACAGGGTGCTGTGAGGGAGGTTTTTCAAACGCACCATTTCCGACCTGACTACTTCCCACGAGTGTGAAGTTAGTCTCCTGTCGTTGGCCAATACCTCTCGAACAAATTCCATGATCGACCGACCCTGCGCTCCACGGAATGCTTTCCCGTTTACCTTTGGTATAATACGACTGTCAATCGAACGGGAGACACTCCGCGGGGGATCCCGCAGTGGTTGAACGGCGTTGGATTGAAGACCTGCTCGTAGATGAGGTCCGTCTGCGATGCTCTTACCGGCGACAGGGAAAACAAATTCTTCAATTCACAGTCCAGCTTGAAGTGTACTGTCGTGGCGTATGGCAGTCAGTCGTTCGGTATGACAATGCTCACGGGTTTTGTCATCGGGATGTCCTTGATCCGGACGGTTCGCAGGACAAGACGCGTGTATTTGTAGGCGATTTGAACGCAACTTTCACGCATGCGATCACTGATTTGCAGGCCGGGTGGCGCCTGCACCGAGATCGCTTTCTTCGAGAGATGTTAGCATGATCGACCCGGATCGGTTCGCTCAGACGCAATTGGAATTAACCGGAGAATTCGGCAAGTACGTCATCGACCACCCGGAAGTGGACGACCTCTTGCCGCCCGAATCGTACATTTTTTTCGAAATTTCGGGACAGGAAGAGTTCAACCGATATAGCCGCGAACTAGCGGAAAAGCAACTCCGCGAACAAGGGTCACCCATTATCTGTGTAAAGGTGAAGGGTCTGACTCCGCCGCAAGGCTCCCGCCTCATTGATCCCATCGTTCAGCCAGTGACGTTTTGACATTTTTCATGGTGTCGGCACCCGAAGATTTAACTTGCAATCTGCGCCTGCCGCACTTAAGATAAATGCCCAAGTCGCGGCCGGCGACGCATATGGTTTCACATTTCTTCGCGGAGCATCCATGACTGCAAACCGTGCGCACTCCAAGAAGAACCCCTTGTGCCGATTTCGCCATCGTATCCAGCTCATCGCATTGGAGGATCGCACTCTGCCGAGCTTCCTCGGCCCAATCAGCTACGAGATCGGGGCCAGTCCCGGTTCCGTGGCAGCGGCGCGTTTCAGTGGCCGCGGCACGGTAGACCTTGCCGTCGCCAATACCCAGAGCGTGAGCGTGCTTTTCGGCAACGGCGACGGTACCTTTCAGGCGCCGCGCGAAGTTTTCACGGCGTCACACACTGATGGGGTGGCCGCGGGGGATTTCGATCGCGACGGCACCATGGACCTCGCCGTCGCCGATTCCCTCGGCGTGACCATACTTCTGAGCAACGGCGATGGCACCTTCCAGGCCCCGCGCACGTACGCCACCACCGCGCCCAACCCCGTGTCCGTGCTCGTGGCTGACTTCAACGACGACGGCATCTTGGATCTTGCCGTCGCCGATGCGGGAACTGCCTCCAGTTACACGGACGGTGATGTGAGCGTCCTCGTCGGTAATGGCGATGGCACGTTCCAGGCCGCCCGCTCTTACCGGGCCGGCGTCGGACCTGTGTTTCTGGCGGCGGGCGACATCCGTGGCAACAGCACGATCGACCTCGCCGTGGTCAACGCGGGACCAAGCCTAGCTTACGCAAACGGGAGCGTGAGCCTGCTGCTGGGGAAGGGCGACGGTATCTTCGCGGCCCCCGAGAACTTCCCGGACGAGACTCATGCCTTTTCAGTCGCCCTCGCCGACCTCAACGGCGACGGTAACGCCGACCTTGTCGTCGGCGCGTATGCGTTCAGTGCCCCCGTGCACGTATACCTGAGCGACGGCGATGGCACCTTCCAGCCCCCCCGCGAGATCACCGCCGGGCACGCCCCCGGACCCGTCACGGTAGCCGACGTCAACGGCGACGGCGTCCCCGATCTCGTCGTCGGCAACTCCTTTGATGGCACCGTCAGTGTTCTACTGGGGGCCGGCGATGGCACCTTCGCCGTTGCCGACACTGTCCCCGTCGGCGACCATCCCTGGGACGCGGTGGCGGCGGACTTCAATGGCGACGGCGTCCCGGATATCGCTGTCGTCAACGCTCTCAGCGGCACCCTCACGGTGCTCCTGGGAAATGGGGACGGCACTCTCCCGAGCCCTCATAACATTCCAACCGGGAATGGGCCCTCCGATGTCGCGGTGGCGGATGTGAATGGCGACGGCATCCCCGATCTCGTCGTGGCGAACGAAAATGACGGCACGGTCAGCGTGCAGCTCGGCAACGGCGATGGCACTTTTCAACCTCGTCGCTCCTTTGGCGCCCTTTTGGATCCCATTTCAGTCGCCGTCGGGGATTTCAATGGCGATGGCAACCTGGACCTCGCAGTCGGCGGATTCAACGGAACGGTCATACTCCTGGGAAACGGGGACGGCACTTTCCAACCCGCCCATCCTTTACCCATTACCGGAATGTTCGAGGACGTGGCCGTCGGAGATTTCACCGGCGACGGTACGTTAGACCTCGCCGTGGCGACCAGGGGTAACCCCAGCTTGCATAACGGCACCCTGAGCATCTTCCTCGGCAACGGCGATGGTACCTTCCAGCTCGTGCAAACCTTCACCGGCCTCCCGGGTCCGTACTCGACAGCCGTCGGCGATTTCAACGGTGACGGCGCTCCGGACCTTGCGGTAACCTATTCATATAACGCAATTCTTAACATCCTGCTTGGCAACGGCGATGGTACATTCGGGGCTGCGCTCAGCTTCGCCGCCGGGACTGCCGTGGGACAGGTCGTGGCCGGGGACTTCAACGGCGACGGCATTCTCGACCTCGCCGTGGCAAATGGCACGGCCGACGGAAGCGTCAGCATCTTCTTGGGCAACGGCGATGGCACATTCGGCGACCCGGCGGTCTTTCTCGCAGGTTTCAACGCCCTCCACTTGGCCGTGGGCGATTTCAACGGCGACGGCATTCCCGATCTCGCCGTCACCTTCCAGGGAGGCGTCCGCGTCCTGCTCGGCAACAGCGATGGCACCTTTCAGTCGAATCCGATTAGCTATGTCACCGGCCTGTTTCCGCAGGCGGTGGCGGTCGGTGATCTGGCCGGCGATAGCTTGACTGACCTGGTGGTGACGAATATCAACGCCAACAATATGACTCTGCTCTTCAACGACGGCGTCTGGACCGGCCCGCGAGCTCGTCCGCGCAACGGCCCGGCAAACCACCCCGATGGACGCCCCTCCGGCGCACCTGCCAGGGCGCGGACATCGTCTGGACCAGCGTCCCTGGCCGAGGCGGTTGGTCGGCCCGGCACGATTGTTTCCGCCTTACCCGCGCACGAGCCGATCGTAGTCCTCAACACCGACATGATGCAGATCGGAGTACGCGCCGTTGCCGCTCCGGTCAATTCCGCGCGGGCGAAATGGGAAACCCCGGCTTTGGGCTCGGGCCGCTTCCGGACGCACCGGCCGGAGCATGAGCTCCCTGATCGCCTTTTTGCCGCCCCGGACAGCGAATGGCTTTAGCTTGTGGATTTACAGAAACGAATGTCACTTTCCAAGTTCTTAAATCCGACCAATATGGTATAAATCATATTCATGTTCAAGGAGACCATGATGGACAAACAGTTGATCGAAGAGTACGCGGCGTGCGGCCCCCGGCTTCGGCAAGCAGTAACCGGGCTGACACGGGACGAATTAACGGCGCGACCGGGCCCGGGCAAATGGTCCATTCTGGAACTGGTCCTTCACCTGACCGACAGCGACTGTATCGCCATCGATCGCATGAAACGCATGCTCACCGAAGACAACCCGCCGCTCTTGTACGCGGACGAGACCGCATATGTGGATCGCCTCTTCTCGCACGAGCAATCCCTTGAGGATGCGCTCACCCTCTTCGAGCTGGGACGCCGGCAATTCGCGCGGGTGCTGCGGAAGTTACCGGATGAGGCGTTCGAGCGCCGCGGCACGCACAACCGGCGCGGCACTGTGACTGTCGGGGATATGGTGAAGGACTATATCGCGCACGTCGATCACCACCTGAAATTCCTTCATGACAAGCGGCTTCGGCTTGGGAAAAAAAACGCTCCCCGGGTAAACCAATCATCTGCGCCTGCCGAGCCGCCAAACCTTCATCAACTTTGATTCCTGATTACGGCCAGGCAGAAAAGCTTGCAATGACCCCAACAACAAAAGAAGAAAACACCACACACCAAAGACTCCGGCAAAATTGCCGATGGGAATAAGCGATTCATTGCCGCTCAAAAGATTGGCAATGTCGTAAAAGAACAATGCCAGGATCCCTAAAGTAAACAGAATTAGGATCATTCTCATTTGATGACTCCTGACTCCTTCATTTTACTTGGATATCGGCGCCATCGCCACACCAGCGGCGCGCCCAGGACGCACACCCCGGTCAACAGCCCCCCAACGACAAGCCAGAAGTTCGAGAACCGCGCTGGACCAGCCTGCGCGAGCGGCAAGTCGCCCGGATCGCCTATGAGGATAAACGCGGCCCAGTAGTAGGGATGTTCATACGGGTGCAGCGCCGACGGCGCGGGCAAATCGTCCACCATCTTTTCGCCGCGGGACGTGCCGGGGAGTTGCGCCTTCAACCGGCCCGCCTCGTCAGCGCTCAAGGCCCGCAGCCAGTGCTTCGCCTCGCGCAACGCTTCCGCCTTGGGCAACGGAGCTTCCAGGCCTTCCCGCTTTCCGAGCAGGTTCCGGTACAAGCGCGCATCTGAGAGCGGCGGCCGCGTATACCAGAGATGTCTCGCAGAAGCACTTGAAATCCCGGCCACTGCGGCTAAAAAAAACCAGGATTGGTTGTTTTCCACTTCCAGCGGGTCGGTGACGGAAACAAACTCACAGGTGCTAGCGACCAATGAACCGCTCCGCCGCACTACGCGAGAATCAGACTACCTGCCAGGATAAGGCTGAGATGGACCTGGGAGAAGCTGTCCGATGTCCGCTCCCGGTTACGCCCCAGGGGCTTGGTGCACTCCCATCGGACTTGTGCGGTGTTCTGGAGGAAGCAGGATGCCCGTTGGACCCTCCGGTAGAGGAACGCCAGCAGTTCGAGACCCTGCTGGCGGAGCTATCGGCCGCTTTCGTCAACCTTCCGGCAAACCAGGTCGATTCGCAGATCGAGTCGGCGTTGCAGCGCCTTGTGGTGTTCCTCGGAGTTGACCGGGGCGGCCTGGGCGAATTGCTGATAGACCGGAAACAACTGGTCATCACACACTCCTACCACATGCCAGGTGTGCCGCTCCTTCCCCGGATTATCGTGAATGAGCAATTGCCCTGGTACGCCCAGACCATTTACCAGGGAGAGGTACTCCGTTTGTCCCGGCTACCCGACGATCTTCCGCCCGAAGCGACCCATGAGCGGCAGTACTGTCTCCAGGTGGGGCTGAAATCCCACGTCATGATCCCTCTGAAGGTGACGGGTTCCGTCGTCGGCGCGATCGGGTTCGGTTCACTCCGCAGATACCGCGACTGGCCTGATGACCTCATTCAGCGGCTCCGCCTGGTGGGCGAAATCTTCGCCAATGCGCTCGCTCGCAAGCGGGCGGACATTGTTCTAGGCGAAAGCGAAGGACGCTTCCGGCTAATGGCGGAGACCACTCCCGTGATGGTCTGGATGTCCGGACCCGACAAGCTCTGCACCTACTTCAACAAGCACTGGCTTGATTTTACCGGCCGGCCACTGGAACACCAACTCGGTGACGGGTGGAGCAAGGGCGTCCATCCGGACGATTTGCAGCGCTGTCTGCACACGTATTGTGAAGCCTTCGATCCCAGGCGAGAATTCTGCATGGAGTACCGTCTGAAGCGGTTCGATGGAGAATATCGCTGGATCCTCGACACTGGGGTGCCTAGATTCGCGGCGGATGGCACCTTTGAAGGCTATATCGGTTCCTGCGTCGACGTCACGGATCAGAAGCAGGTGGAAGATGCACTGCGGGCCAAAGAACAGTCACTGCGGCAGACTCGCGAAAGTCTCCGGAAACTCGCGGCCAAGTTGCTTCATGCCCAGGAAGAGGAACGGCGGCGCATTGCACGCGAAATGCACGACGACTGGACTCAGCGCTTGGCCCTTCTGGGCATCGACATCGCGAAGCTCCAGAGGCACATCGGCAGTCCGGAGAAAGCGCTACCGCTCCTCAGTATGATGCAGGGAATCGTTGTGGAGCTTTCGGAAGACATGCACGCCCTCTCCCGGCAGCTGCACCCGTCCATCCTGGACGACCTGGGACTGGTCGAGGCCCTGCGTTCGGAGTGTGCCAGTTTCTCGCGCCGAGAAGGGATCGCGGTCGTCTACCGCCCGGAAGAGCTCCCGCCCACGTTGCCGAAGGACGCCGCCCTGTGCGTTTACCGCGTTGCTCAGGAAGCGTTACGCAACATCGCGAAGCACGCGGCAGTGAGTGAAGCCTGGGTTACCCTCAGCGCAACTGGCCGGGAACTGTTGCTCCGCATCCAGGATAAGGGCTTCGGCTTTGATCCGGCCGGTGGGCACTCCCAGCCGGGGCTTGGGCTGTCCAGCATGGAAGAGCGTGTCCGTTTGATTCAGGCCAAACTCTCCATCAGGTCCGCCCCAGGGTCCGGTACGATAGTGGAGGTTCGCGTTCCGCTGGCGCGGAGTGACCCATGACCAAGCCGCGCATCTTGATCGCCGACGACCACCAAATTCTCGCTGAGGGGCTGCGCGGTCTGCTCGAACCCGAGTTTGAGGTTGTCGCGGTGGTGGCCGACGGCCGGGAGCTGGTGGCCGCCGCCGAAAACTACCGGCCTGACGTGATCGTGGCGGACATCACCATGCCTTCGCTCAACGGCATCGATGCCGCCGTGCAGTTGCGCGATGCGGAGGTGAAGACGAAGGTGATCTTCTTGACCATGCACCGCGATGTCGCGTACGCGCGCCGAGCGATGGACGCCGGGGCTGCCGGCTTCGTCCTGAAGCACTCCGTCGCCTCCGAACTGGTCACCGCCGTCCGCGCAGCGCTCCAGGGGCGAACCTACGTGACGCCGATGATTGCTGGAGAGCTACTTCAGTCGTACCGCGACCGCGATTCGCGGCCGTGCGGCACGTTCCAGCGACTTACGGCGCGTCAGCGCGAAGTGCTGCAGCTCATCGCCGAAGGCCGTTCCGCCAAGGAGGTGGCGACTGTGTTGAACATCTCGACGCGAACAGCCGAGTACCACAAGGCCCGCATTCTGGAGGCACTCGAAATCCAGAGCACCGCAGACCTGGTCCAGTACGCGATTCGCCAAGGGATCATCACCGCTTGGCAATAAGAGGCTATCCGAAAAGGCGTCAGACCCCCTTCTGTAGATGACCTCGGATGATGACCGCCTGGGACCGGGACGGCTCCACCAGAAGAACGGTCGTGCCGACAGTACCGGATGTTTGGGCCGGACCCCAGTCAACGCTCTGGTTCGCTGCTTGCGCTGTGCCCGCGCACTTGCCCGCAGGAACGCAAGTCAGGGTAGACGTTAAGCCGAGTGACTCATTCCGCCGCGTTGAGCCTTTCAAGTCCGGATTCTATCAGCTGGTCAGTGGGGAATCGAATTGCGTATCAGGGGGTTGGAAATACGTGGTATGACGGTTCGATAAGGAAAAAATGTGTTTTTCCGCCACACTGCCTTTCAGGGGATTTTTTACTCTGGGAGGCATTTATGACTCGTCGACGTCGTTCCGCAAAACGTTCCAAGGTACGATTCTTTTCCCTGCACAAGCCGCGTGGCCAGATTACGCATCGCGTCGCAGCCGAGAGCTCGTTTTTGGGAAGTCATAAGTAGCGATCTCATTGAGGGTTCGGGAATACGCCGCAAGTGGGGTCGATATGTCGCAGGGTTTGCAATTACGTCCACGGGGCCGGGGGGTGGTGGGCGCAATGTATTTTTCGGAAGAGATTGTAACAGGGTGGCGTGAGTAATGCGAAGAGGGAATCGTTATTAGAAAGTTAGTGGTGAGGGCTCGGTATCAACACTTTTCTCACCACTCGGTCCTGGTGTGAAGGAGGTTTCATAAGGATGGGTTCGAAGACGCGCCCGCGCAACCTGTCAGTAGCGAGATCCACGACAGGCTTCTGGAGCCGGTTATTACCGCCGTGTGCAGCGCCTTGCGCGAAATGGCCGGCGCACCTCATCGGCTCTCCTTTTGCATGCCCCAGGTCGTCGTGACCGCGCATGAATTCCCGCCGCAGCCTGGCTCGGATACTCTGGTTGTTGCCTTTTGCACGAATCAAGGCGAATTTGCCCTGCAGTTGTTCCTGAAACCGTGACCTGGTACGGGATTACTAGCTCCCGAAGAGGAAACGACTGTGTGAATCGTGATGTTTGTGTGAAGATGCGCTGCGCAAGGCGCAAGTCAAGTCCCGTAGTTTTGCGAATAGCTTCCAGCACTATCATTTCTCATCATACCTCTTGCGACTGGTGTTCATTTCCGTGAGCCTGAAACCGCAGGTCTACGGATAGAACCCGGGCCTCAGCCGAGTCGTAAATCACAGCAGCCCACGGGGACGGAGTCCAGCTAGAGAGAAAACGGGATCTGTACGGTCCTTGCGGTCTGCCTATCATTGCATTTCGAATAAGTGGCCTCTCCCTTGAAACACGGCCGTGTTCTCGTAGCGGATGGCCATCTGGGAATGCTCGGCGGCGTCCACAGCCTGCTTGATGCCTTGTTCGAGTCCGTGCTGATGGTGGCCGACGAACGGTCCTTGATGGAAGCTGTCGCGACTTTCAAGCCCGAGTTAGTCGTCATGGATCTATCGCTACCAGGCGAGGGAGAAGCAAACATCGCAAAACGCCTGATGCAGCGACATCCGGAGTTGCGGCTTATCGTCCTAAGCGTTCACGACGAACCGACCGTCGTTTCGCAGGTCCGGAATGCAGGCGTTGCTGGCTTCGTTCTCAAGCGCGCCGCGGCTACGGATCTTATCCCCGCTGTTAATGTGGTTCTCCAGGGCGGGAACTATGTATCACCGCCGGTGAAACAAAATCACCATGAGGCCAGCAACGAATGAATGACGTAATGGGCTCTCTACCGGTTGGCGTGGCTACTTTGAAGTGTGTGTCTTGGCCGCAGCATGTGCGGATTTAACAAAAATGGAAGCCCGAATTATAAAGCAATCATGAAGAAGCGAGCGGATCGAAGTGTTTTACGAGTTGGAGGAGGATCGGATTATCCGGATATCAAGAGCCTCGCGAGCCGAATCGACGCTGTGTTCTCAGCCGTCGCAGAGAAGACCAAGGAATTTCAGGTCGAGCAGGCGGAAACGCACAAACAGCGGGAAAAACGCCTCGAGGAACTTGGTTAGGTCTTCGACCAGCTCCGCGACATCTGGAAGCCGCGCCTGGAACTCCTAGTCAAGAAGTTCGGAAACACCGTCCAGACAACGCCGCGGATTGTGCCATCGACCCGAAAGGTTACTTTTAACTTTCAGTCGCGGCTGGCGTGCGTTTCTCTCAAGTTCTCCGCATACACCGACCGCGACGTCCAAAAAGTAAGCCTGAGCTACGACCTGGAGATAATCCCCGCGCTGATGCAGTTCAAACCTCATCACGAAGTGGAATTTCCGCTGAATGCGGTCGATAAGGAAGCCGTCGCGAAATGGATCGATGACCGGATCGTAGACTTCGTGCGGACGTACTTCTCGATGGGCGAGAATGAAATTTATCTGAAGGATCAAATGGTCGGGGACCCAATTGCTCACAATCGCTTCCCCAAGGCTGCGGCGGCGAGGACTCTCGAGTGGCAGGGCAAGAAGTTGTACTTCGTCGGCGAGGAGACGCGGCGCGAGTTCGCCAAACAGAACAAGATTCCGGTCGCGTAGCGCGCAGCGGTCGTGCGGTTCGGTTCATCCCGTGGCGTGCGAGGAGAACGCGATGAAGTCATTGCGTCGGTTCGGGGGCGCCATGGCCCTAGTATTCTCCACGGCCGGGATCGTTGCTTGTGTCCTTGGGCTCATCGGCATATGGATGTTTCGTCACCATGCATCCGAGAGAGTGCGCAGGATTTCCACCGGAATCGATGTCGGACTGCAGCGTGCGTCGGCCGCTAGTCAAAACGTCCAACGCGCAGTAGCAAAAGCACGTGCTGATGTCGCAGAGGTCCGCGACGGATCGGCCGATCTCGGAAATGACCGGGAGAAGAGTTCGCGCGTGCCTCGCGCCGTCCGGGCGCTCATCCAGCAGCGGGTCGGTCCAGACATCGAAGATTTAGGCGGCCGGCTGGCCACGTTGGCGGACGCCGCGGTCGCAGTTTCCAGCGTGCTCCAGAGTTTTCAAGAGCTACCTGCCGCCGGGAATGCTCGTATCCCGCCCGATCAATTGAATAGCTGGAAGGACGAGGTGCAGCAACTCTCGGCCACCTTTCGACGACTTGAGGGCGTGGTCTGTGATGAAGACAAGGAAACCAGCGGGCGGGAGGTTGCTGCCGCCACGAGCGACGTGGACCTCGCGTTGCAGAGGTGGCAGGCTAAGGTGGACAACTGGCAGTCCGATGTGGATGTCGCTCGCGAACAGGTCCAGCACATTCAGGCAGAGATAAATCGCTGGTTGACGCCTGCAGCGATCACGGTGACTCTCGTGTTGGTGTGGGTGGCGATGGGCCAGTTCAGCCTGTTCGCACATGCCGTGGAGTGGCGCAGGAAAGTTTGATTGGGACCACACATTACAAGGAGCCAGGAGCCATGCCGAAAATAAACGATCTCGACGCGACGTGCATCAACACGATCCGTACACTGTCGATGGATGCCGTGCAGGCGGCCAACTCCGGGCATCCGGGCACCCCAATGGCCCTGGCGCCCGTCGCCTACTGCCTGTGGCAGCAATTCCTCCGCTTCGACCCGCAGGACCCGATCTGGCCCAACCGGGATCGTTTTGTTCTCTCCGCTGGTCATGCCTCGATGCTGCTGTACTCGCTGCTGCACCTGACGGGAGTGAAGGCGGTGAGCAAAGATTACGAAACCCTGGGCGAACCGTCCGTGCCGCTCGAGGCGATCAAGCACTTCCGGCAGCTCGACAGCCGTTGCCCCGGCCATCCCGAATACCGCTGGACCAGCGGTGTCGAGACCACGACCGGCCCGCTCGGGCAGGGGCTGGCCAACAGTGTTGGTATGGCCATCGCCGGCCGCTGGCAGGCTGCCCACTTCAACCAGGCTGGCTTTGAAAACTTGATCGACTTCAACGTCTATGCCCTGTGCGGGGATGGCTGCATGATGGAAGGCATCTCGGCCGAGGCGGCCTCCCTGGCCGGCCACTTGAAACTCTCGAACCTTTGCTGGATCTACGACAACAACCACATCACCATCGAGGGGCACACGGAACTCACTTTCAGCGACGATGTGGCCACCCGCTTCATCGGCCATGGGTGGAATGTCACCCGCGTCGGCGACGCCAACGACCTACAGATGCTGGCGCGGGCCTTCCGCACCTTCCTGAGCACACGCGACCGACCGACGCTGATCATCGTGGACAGCCACATCGCCTACGGCGCTCCCAACAAACAGGACACCAGCGCCGCCCACGGCGAACCACTCGGCGAACAGGAAGTGCGGTTGACCAAGCACAATTACGGCTGGCCGGAGGATGCCAGGTTCTACGTTCCGGATGGAGTCTACGATCACTTCCGTAACGGCATCGGCAAGCGGGGCAAGGACCTGCGTGATACCTGGTTTACGAGGGTGCGGGAGTATCGGGCACGGTATCCGGAGCTGGCAGAGCAATTCTATCGGATGATGCATCGGCAACTGCCGGAAGGTTGGGACAAGGGCCTGCCCAGCTTCGCGGCGGACGCGAAAGGAGTGGCGACGCGGGACGCTTCCGGGAAGGTGCTCAATGTTGTCGGGAAGAACGTGCCGTGGTTGATCGGCGGTTCGGCAGATTTGGCGCCTTCCTGCAAGACGCGGCTCGCATTCGACGGCGCCGGCGACTTCTTTGCGGACAGTCCCGGCGGGCGCAACCTACACTTCGGCATTCGCGAGCACGCCATGGCTGCCGTGCTCAACGGCATGGCCCTGGTCAAGGTGCGGGCCTACGGTTCCTCATTCCTGATTTTCAGCGACTACGCTCGGGCCGGGATCCGGCTCAGCGCCCTGATGGAACTACCTGTCATTTACATTTTCACGCACGACTCCATCGGTGTCGGCGAGGACGGTCCGACGCACCAACCGATTGAGCAAGTGGCGTCTCTGCGGGCCATCCCGGGCCTGATCGTTCTGCGCCCCGCGGATGCCAACGAGGTGGTGGAGGCCTGGAAATTCATCATGAGGCTGCACCACGAGCCGGCCGTCCTGGTTCTCACCCGTCAGGCGGTGCCGACGATCGACCGCAGCAAGTATGCAGGTGCCTCCGGACTGGCGCAGGGGGCTTACGTTCTGGCCGATGCGCCCGGCGGCAAGCCCGACGTCCTTCTGCTGGCAACTGGCAGTGAGGTAGTGCTATGCCTGGAAGCTTACGAGCGGCTCAAGGCGGAGGGAATCCGAGCGCGGGTGGTGAGCATGCCGTCCTGGGAATTGTTCGACGACCAGCCGCAGGAGTATCGCGACCGCGTGCTACCTCCGGACGTAACGGCGCGGGTCTCAGTGGAGCAGGCCTCCACTTTTGGCTGGGCCAAGTACGTCGGCGCGACGGGACAAGCTGTCGGCATGCGTTCCTTTGGTGCGTCCGCCCCGCTGAAGGACCTGATCAAGAAGTTCGGCTTCACTCCGGAACATGTCGTGGCGGCCGCCCGGGAGCAGCTGCAACTGGCACGGCGATAATCGGAAGAAACGTGACACGCAAGAGCAGAACTAGACAAAGGAGCTTCACTATGGCGACCGTAACCGTTCTCAAGTTTGCGACCGCCGAGGGGGCAAATAATGCCCTTAGTCAGGTCCAGGATCTACAGAAACAACAGTTGATCAAGCTGCATAACGCGGCCATCGTCTCCTGGCCGGCAGGGAAGAAGAGCCCCAAGACGAAGCAGCTCGTCAACCTGGCAGGCATCGGTGCGATGAGCGGGATGTTCTGGGGTATGCTGTTGGGTTTTATCTTCGCAACACCCCTCTTCGGCATGGCCGTCGGTGCGGCCTTCGGCGCTCTCGGCGGGGCATTCCGGGACTATGGCATTGACGACGATTTCATCAAGCGGGTTCGCAGCCAGGTGACGGAAGGGACATCCGCCCTCTTCCTGATGACGAGCGAAGCGGTCTTGGACCGAGTAGTCGATGCAATGAAGAACGTGAAGTTCGAGATTATCGCCACCAACCTGTCCAAGGAACAGGAACAGAAACTCCACGAGGCCTTTGGCGAGGAGTAATTTCGAGCAGTGGACCCTTCCCATGACGATCATTGAGCGGGCCCTCGAATTGGTGCCGAACATCGCGCGGATCGGTCTTGGTTCCGGCCGTGCTGCCCAGGCGTTCGTCAAGGGCCTTGGCGAACGCGTCCGGAACGGGAGCCTCCGTGTCCAAGGAGTCCCAACGTCGGAGGAGACTGCAAGACTGTCGAGGGAGGAGGGCATTCCGCTGCTGACTCTTGCGGAGGCAGGGATCCTGGACCTGACTGTCGATGGTGCCGATGAGGTGGACCCCAACCTCGACCTGATCAAAGGCTACGGGCGAGCTCTGGTCCGCGAGAAAATCGTCGCCGCTTCCTCCCGCCGGTTGGTCATCCTGGTTGGCGACGAAAAACTCGTCCCGCAGCTGGGAACGCGCGGTAAGTTGCCGGTCGAGGTCACGCCGTTCGCCGTGCCGCTGTGCGAGCGACGGCTATGCGAACTCGGCTGTCGGCCGGTTGCATACCGTCAGGGGAATGACCTGTTCGTGTCGGACAACGGTAATCACATTCTCGATTGCCAGCTTGATCCCATTACGGATGCGCGGGAGCTGGAATTAGCCATCCGAACGATTCCTGGTGTGGTTGGCACCGGGCTGTTCCTAAACATGGCTGACACCGTCCTAGTCGGGGATCGGGCTGACTTTCAGATTCTCGAGGAGAAACATCGCGGAGATCACTGAGGTTAGAGATGAAAGTGGGCATCGTCGGCAGTGGATTCGTCGGAGCTACCGCCGGCTACGCCTTGGTGATGCAGGGCGTGGGACGCGAGATCGTTATGGTCGACAAGAACGCGGCTCCAACTGCTCCAGCGAAACGCCCAGGTATTTCGGGAGATCGTGCCGGCAGTGCTGGTCTGGGCCCCGGATGCTGTCCTGCTCGTGGCGACCAACCCCGTGGACGTGATGACGCATTTCGCCTCGCGCTTCGCAGCCGCTGGTGGACTGCCTGCGGGGCGAGTCCTCGGGTCCGGCACCACCCTGGACACCGCTCGGTTCCGGAGTTTGCTTGGCAGCCACTGTGGTGTCGATCCGCACCATGTTCATGCCCATGTGATCGGGGAACATGGAGACTCGGAAGTCCTCACCTGGTCGCTCGCGACGATTGGCGGAATGCCGCTGGACGAATTCGCCAGGCTACGCGCAATCGACCTTTCCGATTCGGTCCGCAAGGACATCGACCTCAAAGTGCGCAGCGCAGCATACACCATCATCACCGGTAAGGTCGCCACCTACTACGGCAACGGCAGCGCTCTGGCCCGCGTTGTCGATGTGATCCTGCACGACCAGCGCGCCGTGATGACCGTGGGCGCGCCGTCGGCGACTGTTGCCGGTATCCGCAACATTATCCTCTCGTTGCCCCGTCTGGTTGGGGGCCAGGGTGTCCTGGAGACCTTTCCCCTGCCGCTAAGCCGAGAGGAAACCGCCCGGCTGTCCGACAGCGCGCGTGTGATTCGGCAGGCTCTCGACGAACTCGGAGACAGCCCGTTATGAGGAAGTTCCATCTGTCGTAAAGACCATTCACCTGGGAGATAGTGCAATGGCGATCAAGGTTGGTATCAACGGTTTCGGGCGGATCGGCCGGCTGGTGTACAAGGCCATCCGCGAGCGTTACGACAGGGAACTCGACGTGGTCGCGGTCAACGACATCGGCCGCATCGAAATCATGGCGCATCTGCTCCAGTACGACTCGAATTATGGACAGTTTCCCGGCGAGGTCGTGGCTCGCACCGACGGCTTCGTGGCCGGCGGCGATGAGGTGAAGGTCCTGGCGGAGCGCGATCCGGCGCGCTTGCCCTGGCGTGACCTGGGCATCGACGTCGTTGTGGAATCGACTGGCTTGTTCCGGAAACGAGACAAGGCAAACTTGCACCTTACCGCCGGCGCCAAAAAGGTGATCATCACTGCCCCGGCCAAGGAGGAAGACTTGACGATCGTGCTGGGCGTCAACGAGAATGCGTACAATCCAGCGCGGCATCATATTCTCTCCAACGCGTCCTGCACCACCAACGGGCTCGCTCCGGTTGCCAAGGTATTGTTCGACCGATTCGGCATCGAGAAGGGCATCCTGACCACAGTCCACTCGTACACCAACTCGCAACGGCTGCTGGACCTGGAAGCAGAAGACCCCCGTGATGCCCGCGCGGCTGCCCTGAACATCGTGCCCTCCGAGACGGGGGCGGCGAAGGCCGTCGGCCTGGTCATCCCGGAGTTGAAGGGCAAGTTTGCCGGCATGGCCTTTCGCGTGCCCACTGCAACCGTATCGGTGGTCGATTTCACCGCGCTCTTGACCCGAGAGGCGACGAAGGAGCATATCAATGCTGCCATGAAGGAGTATGCCCAAGGCCCGATGAAGGGGATCCTGGCTTACTCCGAGGCGCCACTGGTGTCCAGCGACCTGAGAGGCAACGCACACTCTTCGATATTCAGCGCTCTTGACACGCTTATCGTCGGCGGCAACCTCGTCAAGGTCGTCGCCTGGTACGACAACGAGTGGGGCTACTCGGTGCGCGTCGCCGACCTGGCCCATTACATCACGGTGAAAGGGCATAGCCGATGAATAGTTCATTCCATCTTCACGAATACAACATCACGGTTTCGGAAATCCACCGCAATCTGCCCCCCAGCGCGCTGTACGAGCATGCCATCCGTTACGAGAAGGATGCGAGCATCGCGGAGAACGGCGCTCTGGTTGCCTATTCCGGAGTCAAGACGGGCCGCTCTCCGAAGGACAAACGGATTGTCAAGCATCCGGACTCGGACGCCGCCGTGTGGTGGGGATCAGTGAACATACCGCTGGACGTCGCCTCGTTTGCGATCAACCGCGAACGCTGCCACGATTACCTAAACACGCGCGATCGGTTGTATTGTTTCGATGGCTTTGCCGGCTGGGACCCGAAATATCGAATCAAGGTGCGCGTTATCTGCTCACGTCCCTACCACGCACTTTTCATGCACACGATGCTGATTCGGCCCACGAAACAGGAACTGGAGACGTTCGGCAAGCCTGACTTTGTCATCTGCAATGCCGGCGCATTTCCGTCCAATCGCTTCACCGCCGGTGTCGACTCGAAAACGAGCATCTGCCTTAGTCTGGAGGATCGCGAGTTGATCATCCTCGGCACCGAGTACGCGGGCGAAATGAAAAAGGGCGTGTTCACTGTGGCGAATTACTTTGCACCGAAGCGCGGCCTATTGTCCATGCATTGCTCAGCGACGGCCGACCGCGAATCGAGCCGATCGTCGCTCCTCTTCGGGTTGTCTGGCACGGGAAAGACCACGCTCTCCGCAGACCCGAAACGTGATCTTATCGGCGACGACGAGCACGTCTGGTCGCACGACGGCATCTTCAACATTGAAGGCGGCTGCTACGCCAAGGCGATCAACCTCTCGCCCGAATCGGAGCCGGACATTTTCCAGGCTCTCCGCTTCGGCGCCGTCCTGGAAAATGTCGTGCTCGATGATGATCACACGGTGGATTTCACGGATACGAGCATCACGGAGAACACGCGCGGCGCGTATCCGATCCATTTCATCAAGAATGCGCGGGTGCCGTGCATGGCCGGCCATCCGACGGACGTGATCTTCCTCACGTGCGACGCATTCGGTGTTTTACCACCGGTTAGCTCGCTGTCGCCCGCGCAGGCGATGTACCACTTCATTAGCGGTTACACCGCGAAAGTCGCCGGCACGGAGGTCGGTGTGAAGGAACCATCGGCCACGTTTTCGCCATGTTTCGGTGGTCCGTTTTTGGTGTGGCACCCGAATAAATACGCCGAGCTGCTTGCGGCAAAGATGCGAGAGCACAATGCCCGGCTTTGGTTGATCAACACCGGTTGGAGCGGCGGAGCACACGGCGTCGGCAAACGGATCAAACTCGCCTACACCCGTGGCATCCTTGACGCCATCCACAGCGGAGAGCTTGCCGGCACCAAAACTAAACGCGACCCCATATTCGGCTTCGACGTGGTCACGACCTGTCCCGGCGTCCCGTCCGAAATCTTGTGCCCTCGGGACACCTGGGCTGACAAGGCTGCTTACAACGCGGCGGCCAAAAAGCTTGCTTTGCTGTTTATCGACAATTTCAAGAAATATGAAAGCGGCACGAGCGCGGAGGTGAGGGCCGCGGCGCCTGCCTTGTGACTTAACGCCTCACGAAAGGAGTGACAGCATGATCGAGGTCTTGGCCGGACTTCCGGCCCACACTGTCGGCTTCAAGATAAGCGGTAAGCTCCACGACGAAGACTACAAAAAGTTTGTTCCGCTCGTGGACGCCGAGATCGCCAAGGTCGGCAAAGCGCGAATCCTCGCTCAGTTTCATGACTTTCATGGCTGGGACGCGCATGCTCTGTGGGATGACATCAAGTTCTCGACGACGCATTGTACCAAGATTGAGCGAATCGCGTTGGTCGGCGAAAAGAACTGGGAGAAGTGGATGGCCAAGGTGTGCAGGCCGTTCACCATGGCCAAGGTTCGGTACTTCGACACAACCGAGGTCGAAGCCGCCAAGAAGTGGCTCGTGGAAGCGTGATGACTGGATGAACCCGCGGAAATTGCAAACCAATCTCTTGCTCCAGGCCGGCCGGCTGCTGCTGGAGTACAACGAATCCACCGCGGCGATTCACCGGGCGCTCACGTCGACAGCGAAAGCATTGACCGGCGAGGCCTGTCAGGTTGCGGTTTCGTACGGCAGCGTGGCGGTCGCCCTAGCCGGGGACGGCCCGACATTGGAGTCGGTGAGTGAGCTTCGCTACAATGCGACCGTCCAGACGCGTGTTCACGAAATCCTATCGCAGGTGCGCCGTGGTCAGCTCGACACAGAGGCTGCCCTGACCTGCCTGGATAGGGTCGAAGCCGACACTCCGCGGCACTCACGCTGGCTGGCCATGCTGGTCCTCGGGGCCGCCGCCGCCAGCTTGGCAGGTCTACTGGGGGCGGACTTGAATGCTGCGGCAGTTGCCGGATTAGCAACGGGGTTGGGCCTACTTGCCCGGCAAGAGCTCGGCCGCCGGCATTTTAGTCTGCTGGCGCTGCCGCTGACTGCCGCCCTCCTCGGTGCAATCCTCGGCGGATTGGTGATTCAATTGGGCTGGACCCGAACGCCGGAGCTCGTGCTGGTCGTCCCGGCACTCATGGTGGTGCCGGGGCCGCACCTGATCAACGGGTTACTGGACCTGATTGACAACTACCTGCCAATGAGCCTGGCCCGCCTTGGGTTGGCGACGGCCATCTTGCTCGCCAGTGCTGCCGGGATCGTCCTTGGGGTCGAGTTGACCCTGCCGGACACTATCGCTGCCGACCGGGTTGCCAGTCCCGATCACCTTAACCTCGTCTCCGACGTAGTCCTGGCCGGCATCGTGACCTGCGGCTTCGCGGTGCTCTACAATACGGCCTGGCGACAGCTGTGGATGGCGATTTTGGGAGGAATGACAGGCCACGGCCTACGTTTCCTTGCGCTGGAGGCGGGATGGCGGCCGGAACCGGCCACGTTTCTGGGTGGTCTTGCCGTCGGCGTCATTTCAGCCTGGATGGCCCGGTCCCACAAGCTGCCCGTCGCGGTGATTGCTTTCGCAGGCGCCGTGACGATGATTCCCGGATTGAGTCTGTATCGCGCTCTGGCTGGCGCCCTGCAGTTGGCCCGGCTGTCGGATCCCGCGGATCCAGGAACAGTGGCCGAAACACTTGGCAATGCACTGCAAGGCGGCCTCGTTTTGAGCGCGCTGGCGCTGGGGTTCATCCTGGGGGCGCGAGCCGTCCTGGCCTTGGCCAGTGAGCGAGAATCACCAATGGGGCGGCGCATTGGCCACTAATCGAACGAAGTGGTTCGCCGCGTAGCAGCCGAACGTGTAGAACAGCCAGCATCCGAGAGAAGTATGCCTGATGCCGGAGGAGGCAAAGAATGAACACAGCACAGCCCTGGCAACGGTACAAACATTACATCTGCCGCGACGCGCCGCTGGGTTTGACACTCGACGTCAGCCGAATGGGATTCGACGACGGCTTTGTCGATCGGATGGCCCAGCCGATGCAGCGCGCCTTCGAGGCGATCGACGCACTGGAGTGAGGGGCCATCGCGAACCCGGATGAAAACCGCATGAAATTGTAACAGAACTAGGGAGATAAACTATGCGACGCATTTTGCTTTCCATCGCAGTGATCGTCGGCTTGTCAGCCGGGGTTGCACACTACGTGCGAAGCCAGTCGCAGCCGACAAAACAAGCCCCACCGGCTAGCCGGTCGGGCCCGGATGAAGCCAAGGCTCGGCCCGGAGCGGACCGCTCGGCGGATGAGACGGCCATCCGAGCCAATATCGCCCAGTTTGTAAAAGCTTATAACGCAGGGGACTCGAAGGCGGTGGCCGCCCTGTTCACCCCGGACGGCCAGACCATTGACAAGGAAGGGAATACGGCAGAAGGCCGCGAGGCGATCACACAGACCTTTGCGGAGCTGTTCGCGGCAATGCCGAAGAGACAACTCGAGGTATTTGTCGACTCGATTCGGTTCATCGGGGGGGACCTGGCGTGGGAAGTCGGGAGGACGAAAGAAACTCCAGCGCCGGGTGAAGCGCCAGAGTACGATCGGTACACGGTGCTTCACGTCAAACGCGATGGGAAGTGGCAGATGGCGCTGGCCCGCGATGAAGAAGGTCCGACCGCCACGGCCCACGAGCAGCTGCAGGCGCTTGCATGGTTGGTCGGCGAATGGGTTGACGACGACGGCAGCGCCGTCGTCGTTTCGTCCTGCCGCTGGAGCGAAGATGGGAACTTTCTTTTGCAGGAATTCAAGCTGGAGCTAAATGGCCGAAACGCGATGAATGTTTCCCAGCGAATCGGCTGGGACCCGCTCGTCAAACAAATCCGGTCGTGGGTCTTTGATTCCGAGGGGGGGTTTGGTCAAAGCCTTTGGACACGCGAGGGCAACGACTGGATCATCAAAGCCACGGGAGTCCGCCCCGACGGAACGACCGCTTCCGCAACGAACTTGCTGGTGCGCACCGGGACCGACGGCTATGTCTGGCGATCGATGGACCGCATTGTTGCCGACGAGCGGCAGCCAGCGATGCAGGTAAAGGTCGTTCGCAAGCCGCCGCAGCCCAAGAAGTAACGCCGCGACGCTGCAGGCATTTAAGTTCCTTACGCATGGGAGAATCAACTATGAGAAATCATATTTGGATTAGAATCGGAGTGGCGCTAGTGCTGGTTTGGGCAGCAACGGAAGTGCTCGCGGGTCGTGGCGGCGGTGGCCGAGGCGGGGGCGGTGGCCGAGGCGGTGGGGGTGGACGTGCTGGCGGAGGCGCGCGGCCCGGAGGCGGTGGCGGCGCGCGACCTAGTGGTGGCGGGGGGGCTCGGGTTGGCGGAGGTATGCCGGGAGGTGGTCGAACGCCATCGTTCAGTCCTCCCGGCGGGGGCCGCGCGACGCAATTGCCGGCCGGTCGCCCGGGATTAACACCCGGCGGGGGCCGACCCAACATTGGCGGCGGGCCATCGCAGTTACCAGGCGGGCGGCCGAGTATCGGCGGTGGCCCTTCGCAACTGCCGGGGGGAGGAGTCCGCCCGGGGGGGGGCCGGCAGCAGATTTCGACTCTGCCATCGACGCGTCCGGACTTCGGCGGGCGACCCGGCGCGGGTGGCCGCCCAGGCATTTCAACCTTGCCGGCCGTCGGTGCGGGTGCAATCGCGGGTGCCGGCCTGGCTAACCGCATTGGTGAGCGCCCCGGCACTCTGCCGGGCCTAGGCGACCGCCGGCCCGGCGCGAGCCAACTACCGAACCGGACGCCTGAACAGCGCCGTGACGCCCTCAAGGATCGGCTTGCCGGCGAGAACCGGCCCGGCCAACAGCCCGCGCGCGACTGGAACCAGACACGGCAAGATTGGCAGCAAAACCGCGACCAGATTCGCGAAGACTGGCAACAGCATCGCGATGAGGCCCGCGATGATTGGCAGAATTGGTTTGACGATCACTATGGTTGGTACGGTGGCTGGTACGGCGGTTACGCCCCGGGTTACTGGGGCCGGTGGGACTACCTGTGGGACAACTACCCGGTGGCGGCCGCGGTTGGCCTGACCTGGTGGGGCGTCAACAGCCTGGGTGCTACGTTTGGTACCGGGGACTACTCCAACCCGTACTACACCGAATCCATGCCCGCCTACTACAGCGAGCCCGTGGTGACCCTGCCGCTGGAGCCAGCGCCGGATGCCGGACAGGCAGCGCCGGCCCTGCCGCCGGGCGTGTCGGCAGAAGCCGTCAGTACCTTCGACCAGGCGCGAGCGGCCTTTCTTGAAGGCAAGTACGACGAGGCGCTCAAGCTTACCGACAAAGCCATCGCCCAGATGCCTCGGGATGCCGTGCTCCACGAGTTCCGCTCGCTTGTGCTGTTCGCGCTAAAGCGCTATGCTGAATCTGCCGCTACGATCCACGCGGTGCTCGCGGTCGGGCCCGGCTGGGACTGGAAGACCCTGAGCGGCCTCTACCCCGACACGGACACATACACAGCCCAGCTACGAGCATTGGAGGCGGCCCGGGATAAAGATCCCAAGGCCGCCTACCTGCGCTTTCTGGCGGGATATCACTATCTCACACTTGGTTACCAGGATGACGCCCTCGGCCAGTTCCGGCGTGCGCTGGAGCTGGAGCCGAAAGATACTGTCACCGCCGCGCTCGTCGCCACACTCTCCCCCCGCGATGCCCAGCCGGCCCAGACTGTGACCGTGACAGCGCCCAAAGCGGTACCGGCGGACGCCGTCGCCGGGGCGTGGACCGCCGCGGGCAAGGGCACCGCAAAGTACTCCATGAGTCTCCAGAAGGACGGCACGTTCACGTGGGATTTCAGCCGCGGCTCCAAGAAAGAGGGGGTCAAGGGGGTCTACTCCGTGGAAGGCAACGTCCTGGCAATGGAGCCCGATGGCGGCGGCGTCCTGTTGGCGGAGCTTGCAGCCAAAGGGCCGGATACGCTGCAGTTCAAGATGATCGGCGGGGCGAAGGACGATCCGGGCCTGGAATTTCGGCGCGGGACGTCCAAATAATTGAAGTGAGGAGAGAAACCATCAGGCGGTGGACAACGTGCTCCGGACTGAGTGTGGCCGTGCTCGCCGTGTGTGTTCTGGCCGGCGTTGGTCTGGGCACGGGGGCGTTTACCGTCCGCTACGCCGAGGGGTTCTCGTATTTGAGCAACGACCCGAAGGCGTGCGTCAACTGTCACATCATGCGTGACCAATACGATGGCTGGCAGAAGGCCAGTCATCACGCAGTGGCAACCTGCAACGATTGCCACGTCCCGCATGACCTGGTCCCCAAGTACTTGGTGAAGGCTGAGAATGGCTTCTGGCACTCCAAGGGATTTACTCTGCAGGACTTCCCAGAGCCGATCTGCCTCCGGCCAGTGAGTTTGACGATCCTTCAAACCAACTGTGTCCACTGCCACCACGATTTGGTTAATGATATCCTCGGGCATGGCTCGACCGGCAGCGAGACAACGGAGTGCGTCCACTGCCACGCCGCGGTCGGCCACGGCCCGCAGCGCTAGACGAGAGGAAGAGACTCATGACTGCCCCAGTCGCGCCTGCACGTTCCCGCTGGCGTAGCTGGTTAGTTTACTTGGCCACGATCCTGGTCACGGCAGCGGCCACTTACGGGGTGGTCGCGTTGCTGATGAACATCAACGAGCGTAAAGACGAGGCTAAACAGCATTACCTCAAGATCGTCGAACTGAACGAGGATACGATCGACCCGGCCGAGTGGGGCAAGAATTTCCCGCGGGAGTACGATGGATACAAGCGCACCGCCGAGAACACGTCGCGGCGCCATGGCGGCAGCGAAGCGATTTCCAAGCTGGATGAGGATCCGCGCTTGAAGCGCATCTTCGCCGGCTATCCCTTTAGCGTGGACTACCGGGAACGCCGTGGCCATGCCTACATGCTCGAGGACCAGGACAACACCGAGCGCGTAAAGAAGTTCAAGCAGCCGGGCGCGTGCCTGCACTGCCATTCCTCGATTATCCCGGTTTACCGCAAGGAAGGCGGCGGGGACGTGATGAAGGGCTTCGAGCTGGTCTGCGCCATGCCGCTGAAGGAGGCTCGCCAGCTCGTTTCGGACCCAGTTTCGTGTATCGACTGCCACAACCCGCAAACGATGCAATTGCGCGTCACGCGGCCCGGATTCCTCAACGGCATCAAGGAGCTGGCTAAACACGTTGCCGGCGAATTGGCCAAGGAAGAGGCGAAAAAACCGGAAGAACGCAACCCGCCGCCGGTGCCGCACTTGATCAGCATCCATCAGTGGGCCCGGCACTGGAACAAGGGCGACCACAAGGAGGAGTACGACGTGAACACACTCGCCACCCGGCAGGAACTGCGCAGCTTCGTCTGCGGCCAATGCCATGTCGAATACTACTTCAAGGGTGACAAAAAGGTCGTCACCTATCCATGGCACAAGGGATTGCGCGTGGAACAAATCGAAAGTTTTTACGACGATCAGCAGTTCACGGACTACGTCCATGGGGAAACCGGCGCTCCGATTCTCAAGGCCCAGCATCCCGAGTTCGAACTTTGGAACCAAGGGATTCATGCCCGCAGCGGAGTGTCCTGTGCCGACTGCCACATGCCGTACCAGCGCGAGGGGGCCGTCAAGATCAGCGATCACCAGGTGCAAAGCCCGCTGCTCAACGTGGCTCGCGCTTGTCAAACGTGTCATCGCTACCCGGAGGAGGAAATCAAAGCCCGCACGGAGGCGATTCAAACGCGGAACAAGGCTTTGATGGACCGGGCTGAGGATGCGCTGCTGGATCTGCTGGATGCACTCAAGGCAGCGAAGGAGCGCGGCGTCAATGCGCGCACGATGAAGGAGGCGCTGGCGCTGCAGCGCAAAGCGCAATGGCGGGTCGATTTCATCAACGCGGAGAATTCGATGGGCTTCCACGCCCCCCAGGAATCGGCCCGCGTCCTGGGTGAGGCCATCGATTACGCCCGGCAAGGACAGATCAAGGTACTGGGTTCAAAGTGAAAGGAAAGACCAATGACAACCGCAACCACCAACGTGAAACGGAAGACCGGAGACAGCTACAAGACCGCGACGGCAGGCCCCCTGTCTGCGGACGAGCTGCGAATGATGGACGCCTACTGGCGCGCCTCCAATTATCTTTCGGTCGGCCAGATTTACCTGCTCGATAACCCGCTCCTGAAGGAGCCGCTCAAGCGGGAGCATATCAAGCCGCGCCTGCTCGGCCACTGGGGCACCTCGCCCGGCCTCAACATGCTCTACCTGCACCTGAACCGGGTTATCAAGCGCGATGACCTGAACATGATCTACATCATCGGCCCTGGCCACGGCGGCCCGTCGCTGGTGGCCCACGCTTACCTCGAAGGCACCTACACCGAGTTCTACCCCAATATCAGTCAGGACACCGAGGGGATGAAGAAGCTGTTCAAGCAGTTCAGCTTCCCCGGCGGCATCCCGTCCCACGTCGCTCCCGAGACGCCGGGCAGCATCCACGAGGGCGGCGAACTTGGTTACGCCCTGAGCCACGCTTACGGCGCCGCCTTTGACAACCCCGACCTGATTGTCGCCTGCATCGTCGGGGACGGCGAAGCCGAGACGGGGCCTCTCGCCACCGGCTGGCAGGGCAACAAGTTCCTCAACCCGGCACGCGACGGCTGTGTGCTCCCGATCCTCCACCTGAACGGTTACAAGATCGCCAACCCCTGCTTCCTCGCCCGCATCCCCAAGGACGAGCTGCAGAAATTCTTCGAGGGTATGGGCTACACGCCATACTTCGTCGAGGGACACGACCCGCAGCTGGTCCACCAGCAGCTCGCCGAAGTTCTCGACACCGTCACCGTTGAGATCAAGCAGATCTGGTCCGATGCGCGAAACAACGGCAACCTCAAACGCCCCGCCTGGCCGATGGTTGTTTTCCGCACCCCCAAGGGTTGGACCTGCCCGAAGGAGATCGACGGCAAGAAATGCGAGGACTACTGGCGCTCGCATCAGGTGCCCATGGGCGAGATGGACAAACCCGAGCACATCAAGATCCTCGAAAAATGGATGAAGAGCTACAAGCCGGAGGAGCTGTTCGACGCTCAGGGCAGGCTCAAGGACGAGATCGCTGCGCTGGCGCCGAAAGGTCATCGGCGAATGAGTGACAACCCGCACGCCAACGGCGGCCTGTTGCTCCGCGACCTGAAGATGCCCGACTTCCGCGACTACGCGGTCGACGTGACCAGCCCGGGAGCGACCACCGCCGAGTCCACGCGGGTGATGGGCAAGTTCCTCCGGGACGTCATGAAGAAGAACCTGGACAGCAAGAATTTTCGCCTTTTCAGTCCCGATGAGAATAACTCGAACCGATGGCAGGATGTGCTGGATGTGACCAACCGCTGCTACATGGCCGAGATCTATCCAGAGGACGACCATCTTAGCCCGGACGGCCGCGTGATGGAAGTGCTCAGCGAACATCAATGCCAGGGCTGGCTGGAGGGCTACCTGTTGACAGGGCGGCACGGCTTCTTCAGCTGCTACGAGGCGTTTATCCACATCATTGACTCGATGTTTAACCAGCACGCCAAGTGGCTCAAGGTCTGCGACCACATCGGGTGGCGGCGGCCGATCGCCTCGTTCAACTATCTGCTCAGCTCGCACGTCTGGCGGCAAGACCACAACGGCTTCTCGCACCAGGACCCCGGATTCATCGACCACGTCGTCAACAAGAAGGCCGACGTCATCCGTATTTACTTGCCGCCCGACGCCAACACGCTTTTGTCGGTGACCGATCACTGTCTGCGCAGCCGCAACTATGTCAACGTGGTCGTTGCCGGCAAGCAACCGGCCCCGCAGTGGCTGACGATGGACCAGGCCATCAAGCACTGCACCGAGGGCCTCGGCATCTGGGAATGGGCCTCGAATGACAAGGCCAACGAGCCGGACGTGGTCATGGCCTGCTGCGGCGACGTGCCGACACTGGAGACCCTGGCGGCGGTCGAATTGCTGCGCAAGCACCTGCCCGAGCTCAAAATCCGCGTCATCAACGTCGTGAACCTCATGAAGCTCCAGCCGTCCAGTGAGCATCCGCACGGTCTCTCCGACCGCGACTTCGATGGCCTCTTTACCAAGGACAAACCGATCATCTTCGCCTTCCACGGCTACCCGTCGCTGATTCATCGGCTAACCTACCGGCGGAACGGCCACAAGAACCTGCACGTCCGCGGCTACAAGGAGGAGGGCACAACCACAACGCCGTTCGACATGGTAGTGCTCAACGATCTGGACCGCTTCCACCTTGCAGAAGACGTGATCGACCGTCTGCCGCAACTGGGTTCGCGCGCCGCCTACTTCAAGCAGGCGATCCACGAGAAGTTGATCGACCACAAGCAGTACATCGCCGAACACGGCGACGACATGCCGGCGATCAGTGGCTGGAAGTGGGGGCTGAAAGGACCGGTGCGGGCGCGCGGCACTACCACTGAAGGGGATAATGTGTAGGGGAAAACGCATCGTCGTCTCGTCCCTAATGCTCGCGATGGCCTACCAGCCAACAGCTTCACGTGGGCGCCGATCACAGAGGTGGTGATCCTGTTTGCCGGCATTTTGTGACCATGGCCATGGCACTGCAGTTGCTGGCAGTTGGCGACCGTAACTTCCGATTGACCCAACCGTGGCAGTTCTTTTGGGCGACCGGGTTGCTATCAGCGGGCCTCGCCAACGCCCCGACGTACCTGGCGTTTGCCACCACGGCGGCGGGTTCCGACGAATTCAACCTTTTGGTCGAGAACCATGTCCCCGTGCTAAACGGCCCGATGGTATTGCAGGCGATCAGCTGCGGTGCGGTGTTCATGGGCGCCCTGAGCTATATCGGCAACGGGCCGAATTTCATGGTGAAGGCGATCGCCGAGCAGGCCGACTACCGCCCGCCGTCGTTTTTCGGATACAGCTTATACGCAATTGGGATCCTTATGCCCATCAACTTACTGATCACTGTTATTTTCGTTCGCGTCTAGGGGAGCGATACTTGACCATGAATGTGAAAATGACAGTGCGTTACGCCAGCGGCCGTGAGGATCGTTTTCAAGTCGAGATTTTTGGTGGCGGGGCGGCGGAATTTCGGCTCAAGGAGTTCGCCAAGAACTGCACGCTGGTCTTAAAGACGGAGGCCGAGTTGATCATTATTCCAGCGCACGCGATCGAAAGTGTCAGTTTTGCGCTGCCGGAATCGGGGTGGGAAAAACGCGCGCTCAAGGACCTGCGAAAAGCAACACGCTTGAAGTAAAACGATGCTCCCGGCTCGAACATTGCTTCGCGCGCAGACCCGGCAGTCGGAATAAAAAAGTTCTTCAGGTGCGTTCATGTCTTCCACCAGGATCCCCGATGCCGTCCGGCGCATCTTCACGGAGACCTTTACCGCGCGCGACGTGGCCGAACCGCTCGTGTCGTTTGACGCCGAAGTCGCATCCGCGGATGTCCGCGGATTCATGAGCGCCAAATCATTCGATGTTGTCGGTATTCGCGGCGAAGGTCAGGTCGTCGGATTTGTCCAGAAAAGTTCGCTCGGCAATGACACCTGTGGCCAATTCCGGCGACCGCTTGAAGAGGCGACCGTCCTGAGCGATAACGCCCCGCTGCTAACAGTCCTGATGAAACTGAACCATGCCCCTTTTGTGCTCATCACGTTGCTGTGACAGGTCGGCGGCATCATCACGCGCGACGACGCGCAGAAGGCGCCGGTGAGGATGTGGCTATTTGGAATCGTGACGTTGGTGGAGATGCGTTTTGCGGAGCTAATCGAGCGGCATTGCCCGGCGGACGGATGGAAGAAGTATCTCTCGGAGGCCCGACTGCAAAAAGCCGAGAGCCTTTTGGCAGAGCGCGGCCGCCGCAATCAAACGGTTCAGCTGTTCGATCGTCTACAGCTCTCGGACAAGGGTCAAATCATCGCGCGGAACGAAGAGGTACGGAGAAGGACCGTCTTTGCCTCGCGCAGCCAGGCCGAAGAAGTAGTCAAGCGTCTGGAGCAGTTGCGCAACAACCTCGCGCACGCGCAGGACATCCTGACGTCTGACTGGAATACGATTATTCAGCTTTGCGAGTTCATCACTGACCAATGAGTCCGCTATGAGCTCTGCTGAAAAACCTGGCTTGAGTTTTCCGCTCGGCGCGAGCATTCGTCCCGACGGGGTCAATTTCAGCTTGTTCTCACGTAGCGCAACCGGCGTGGATTTGCTGCTTTTTGATCGAGAGAATGACGCCAAACCCACGCGCGTGATTCCGATCGATCCTGTGGCCAACCGCACTTACCATTACTGGCACGTTTACGTCCAGGGGTTGCGGCCGGGACAGATCTACGGCTTCCGGGTGGAGGGACCGTCGGCCGCCGAGCGCGGACTGCGATTCGACTCGACCAAGGTGCTGCTCGACCCCTACGGCCGGTGTGTTGTTGTTCCGAAGAACTACGATCGCGAGGCGGCGAAGCGAAACGGGGATACCACGGCGAACGCGATGAAGAGCGTGGTCGTCGATCCCGGCGCGTACGACTGGGAGGGAGACGTACCTCTTTGCTTGCCTTCCGCGCGCACCATCATTTACGAGATGCACGTGCGCGGGTTCACGCGGCATCCAAATTCCGGCGTGCGTGAAAAAACGCGCGGCACCTACGCCGGTCTGATCGAGAAGATTCCCTATCTCCGGCAACTCGGCATCACCGCGGTGGAGCTCTTGCCGGTGTTTCAATTCGACGGCCAAGATTGCCCGCCGGGCAAGGTCAACTACTGGGGCTATGCGCCGATCTCGTTTTTTGCTCCGCACCAGGCATACAGCTCGCGGCAGGATTCGCTCGGGCCGGTGGATGAATTCCGGGACATGGTCAAGGCGCTGCACCGAGCGGGCATCGAGGTCATTCTCGATGTCGTGTATAACCATACTGCAGAGGGCGACCAGCGCGGGCCGAGCCTCTGCTTCCGCGGCATCGACAACGCGACCTATTACATCCTCGAAGAGGGCGGCGCCCGCTATGCCAACTACACCGGCTGCGGGAACACACTCAATGCGAATCACCCGGTCGTTCGCCGAATGATTGTGGACAGTCTCCGTTACTGGGTGGAGGAGATGCACGTCGATGGTTTTCGTTTCGATCTGGCATCGATACTTTCGCGCGATGCATCGGGCCATCCGTTGCCGAACCCGCCGGTGCTATGGGACATCGAGACGGAGCCTGCACTTGCGGGCACCAAGCTGCTTGCGGAAGCGTGGGATGCGGCCGGACTATACCAGGTCGGGAGCTTTGTGGGCGATGCGTGGAAGGAGTGGAACGGCAAGTTCCGGGACGACGTCCGTAACTTCTTCCGCGGCGAGCGCGGGTCGCTGCGGCGGGTGGCGGACCGGATGGTCGGGAGCCCTCAGATCTACGGCCACAAGCAGCGCGAAGCCGAACAAAGCATCAACTTTGTCACGTGTCACGACGGCTTCACGCTCAACGACCTCGTTTCCTACAATCAGAAGCACAACGAGGCGAACGGCGAGGACAACCGCGACGGCGCCAACGACAACTACAGCTGGAACTGCGGCGTTGAGGGACCAATCGACGATCCGGCTGTGGACAAGTTGCGCAATCGCCAGGTTAAGAACTATCTGACCGTTACGCTCTTGTCGCTAGGCGTCCCCATGCTCTTGATGGGGGACGAGGTTCGCCACACGCAGCGGGGCAACAACAATGCCTATTGTCAGGACAACGAGATCAGCTGGATTGACTGGACGCGTGTCAAGAAACACGCCGATGTGCTACGCTTCTTGACGCTGCTGATCGAGCGGCGACGCTTGCGTCCGGTTGAACACGAACGGGAGCGGATGAGCCTGACGGCGATGCTCCAACAAGCAACCAAGGCCTGGCACGGTGTGAAACTGTTCCAGCCGGACTGGGGCGACGGTTCACATAGTGTGGCTCTGGGGGGGGAACTCAAGCGGGAAGGAGTGCGCTTTCACGTCATCCTGAACGCGTACTGGAAGTCGCTCGACTTCGAGTTGCCGAAACTGGAGGGTGGGACGTGGCGGCGCTGGCTCGATACGTCTCTCGATTCGCCGGAAGACATCGTTCCATGGGAGAAGGCGCCGGCTGTGAACGTCGACCTGTACCGGGTGGGAGACCGGTCTGTTGTGCTGCTGTATACGAGCAGCAAGAGGTGATCTTATCGTGGAACTCGCCGCTAAAGAATCGATCCGGTCCGCAGATGAGGCGCTTGCGCGCCTGGTCGCAGGGAACGAACGCTTTGTACGGCGGCAGACCCGCGTTGCCGGCCTTACGCGTGAAACGCTGAGCGATCTCGCCAAGGGACAGCGCCCGTACGCGACGATCCTCGGCTGCAGCGACTCGCGGGTGCCGCCGGAATGGATTTTTGGCGCCGGGCTGGGAGAACTCTTTGTCGTGCGCGTGGCGGGCAACGTTTTATCACCGGAAGTCGCGGGCAGTCTGCAGTACGCAGGCTCTTATCTCATGACGCCCCTGTTCGTGGTCCTCGGCCACGAAGGATGCGGAGCGGTGGAAGCCGCTCTGGCAACGAAGTACGACGGCGCACAGTATCGGTCACGGATTCAGATTCTGTTAGATAGCATCTTGCCGGCCCTACCGGAGTTTGAACTGCAAGTTCCGGCGCAGGTGCGACTGGCCCGAGCCGTCGAGAGCAACGTGCGGTGGACGGTGCAGCAAATTCTGAATTCGCCTGAAGGCAAGGCGCGTGCGGCGGAGGGACGAATGAGGGTAGTCGGTGCGGTTTACGAGATCGAGTCTGGCCGGGTGAGATTGCTACCAAGTGGATGACGGGATGAACATTCTATTGCTCAATGCCGGATCCAGCAGCCTGAAAGCCACGGTCATGAAATCGGCGGATGGCTCGGTGTTCGAACGCGACCTGGCCAACTGGGCGGGTTCCGTGACGCGCTACGAATATGCGGGCTCAGACGGCAAGGAGCCATCCGAGGAATTCTGCAAGGAGGCGGAAGCGTTTGCGACAGGGAAACCCTGCAAGACACCGTCGCTAACGCTTCCGGCTCGTTAAGTTAAGGCCATGCGCTGAGCCATACCTGGTGAAATATGAATGCCTGAGACGCATGAAAAGCGCTGGTCATTTTTGCCGATCACCGCGTGGCTGCCGCAGTACCAGCCGCCGTGGTTGCGTTTTGACATCATCGCTGGTATCACGCTTGCGGCTTACGCGGTGCCGGTGTCGCTGGCCTATGCCGAATTGGCCGGGCTACCGCCGGAGATGGGGCTTTATTGCTATCTGCTGGCGGGCCTCGGGTACGCGATCTTCGGCACGTCTCGCCATCTGGCGGTTGGACCGACCTCCGCGATCTCGCTCGTGATAGGCGTCACCCTGGCAGGAATGTCTGGGGACGATGTGGGGCGGCAGGCCGCTCTGGCATCCCTGACCGCTCTGATCCTGGCGGGTGTCTTTGCGCTGGCGTGGCTGCTGCGGTTGAGCGTGTTGGTAAACTTCATTTCCGAGAGCATCTTGACCGGATTCAAGGCCGGTGCCGCGCTGCTGATCGCCTCCACCCAACTACCGAAGCTTTTTGGGGTAAAAGGCGGCGGAGACGACTTCTTTACGCGTATCGACCAGCTGGTCCAGCAGGTACCAGACACAAGCCTCATCACGCTGGCGATTGGCGTGGGTGCGATGGCGATCCTGTTCTTGGGAGAGAAGTTCTTACCAGGCCGGCCGGTCGCGCTGGGCGTCGTGCTGCTGGCGCTGGTGGTGGCAACGCTTGGGCAAGTCGAGCAGCACGGCGTGAAGGTTGTGGGGCAACTGCCCGCGGGGTTGCCGTCCTTTCAACTTGCCGACAAAGTTCAAAGCGACGAGCTGCGGCAACTAACGCGTCTGGCATTCGCCTGCTTCCTGCTGGCCTATATTGAGAGCGTTTCATCTGCGCGGACCTTTGCTCTGAAGCATCACTACACGGTGGACCCGCGGCAGGAGTTCCTGGGATTGGGGGCAGCCAGTCTCCTAGTCGGGCTCTGGCAGGGATATCCCGTCGCGGGCGGGCTGTCGCAGAGCGCGGTCAATGAGAAGGCGGGGGCACGCACGCCATTGTCGCTGGTCTTTGCATCTACCGTGATTGCTCTGGTGCTTTTGTTCTTTACCGGCATATTCCAAAGCTTGCCGCAAGCCGTTTTGGCCGCGATCGTGCTCATCGCCGTCAAGGGTCTGATCGACATCAAAGAGCTGCGCTATCTGTGGCAGGCCAGCCGAATCGATTTTGCTGCGGCAGGAGTGGCGCTTGCCGGGGTGCTCCTCATGGGAGTCCTTGACGGAGTGATCATTGCTGTTCTGGCCTCGGTGGCAATGCTCCTGTGGCGAGTGGCGCGGCCGCACGTGGCATTCCTTGGCCGCATTCCAGGGACGGATCGATTCTCCGATGTCGCCCGGCATCCGGAAAACGAGGCCCTCCACGGGGTGCTGGCGTTCCGCATCGAAGCATCACTCGTTTATTTCAATGTGGATCATGTGTTGCAGACTGTACTGCAGCGCGTCGAGGGCGAACGCGAGCTGCAACGCGTGGTGTACGACCTGTCGAATACTCCCTACGTGGATGTCGCCGGAGCGCGGATGCTAAGGGTTCTGCATGATGAACTGGCGGGCAAACAGATCGGGTTCCGAGTTGTCGGGGCGCACAGTGAAGTTCGCGACCGCTTACGGTTCGAGAAACTTCAAGACTGGGTGGGGCCGATCAATCGCCATATCTCACTGGGCGAGGCGGTGGCGATGGAAACAGCGGCTGCGGGGCCACCGAGCCACAACGCGGTAATCGAATAATCGGACGGGTCAGGAGACCCGTCCTACGGCCGAATCCACACGGTGATATAGGACTGCGATATGAAGATTACCATTCACGGGGCCGGAGGGGGCGAAGTCACGGGGTCGGCGTACCTGTTGCAGACGCGCGAGGCAAATGTCCTCGTGGACCTGGGCCTCTTTCAAGGAGCACGCAAGGTAGAGAATTACAATCATCTGCCCAAGCGAGGCGCTTTCAACAGACTGGATGCCGTCGTCTTGACGCACGCTCACCTGGACCATACGGGCCGGCTGCCGCTTTTATGCCGGGCGGGATATCAAGGACCGATCTATGCGACGCCGGCAACGATCGATATTGCCGACCTGATTCTCCGAGACTCGGCACATCTGCAGAAGGCCGACGTGGAACGGCAAAACCGCCGCCGTGAACGCCTGGGGCAAACGCCGATCGAGCCCCTCTACGTTCAGGAAGATGTGGAACGGTTACGCCCACTGTATCGACCGATTGGTTACGATCAACCAACGACACTCGCAGCGGGAATCTCCGTCCGGGTGGTCGAGGCGGGGCACATGTTGGGTTCGGTGAGCATTGAAATGACTGTTGAGGAAGAGGGCAAGAAAACGGTGGTGATTTTTTCCGGCGACCTGGGGCCGCGGGGAGCGCCCTTACACCGCGACGCGGTTCCCTTCAAGCAGGCGGACGTCGTCTTCATGGAATCGACGTACGGCGATCGAGATCATCGGTCGCTCGAGGAGACCGCCATTGAGACACGCGAAGTCGTGAAGAAGGCAGTCGAGGGAGGCGGCAAAATCCTTGTTCCGGTCTTTGCAGTGGGGCGAACGCAATTGCTGCTTTATCTCCTGGCCGGCGCCTTTCAACGCGGCACACTGCCGCCATTTCCGATTTACATCGACAGTCCAATGGCAATCGAGGCTACCAAGATTTATGGCAAGCATACGGAACTGTTCGATGACGAGGCGCTGGCCATGCATCAGTCGGGGGAGCTGCGCGAGAACCTTGAAACGGCGCAGTTTTGTCCGACAGCCGAGGATTCACGCGCTCTCAACAATTTGAAAGGCCCCTGCCTGATCATGGCCGGTGCCGGCATGTGTACGGGCGGCCGAATCTTGCATCACTTCCGACATAACCTTTCCCGACCCGGAACGACAGTGCTCATCGTCGGCTACCAGGGGCATGGCTCACTCGGCCGCATGCTTGTGGATGGGAAGAAAGCGGTCACCGTCCTCGGGGAAAAGATTCCAGTTCTTGCTTCGGTTCATACCTTTGGTGGTCTGAGCGGACATGCGGGGCAGAGCGACTTATTACATTGGCTCGATTCGTTGGCTGCGTCGAGCCCGCGTGTCTTCCTGACGCACGGCGAAGAGAGGGGCCGGAAGCCGCTCGGCAAGATCATTGAGGAAAAGCACAAGCTTCGAGTGGACTATCCGGGGCTGAGAGAGACGATTGAGATTTAACATTCTCAGGAGGCGTGGAATCCAATGAGCACCAGTGACACCCAGGAAAAGAAACATGGCACAGTCAGCCTGGCAGACGAGGAAGGCGTCAAGCAGATCCTTGTGAACACGGTTTTTGATCTGTGGGACATCGTCAACAACCTGACCCGGCTGCGGCCGTCGAAGCGCGAGCGCTACCGGGTGACGATCTTCGGCTCAGCGCGGGCACAACCGGGAACGTATGTTTACGACGAGGTCAAGCGCGTTGCGGCGGCCCTGGCCGAGATGGGCTGCGACATCATTACGGGCGGCGGTCCGGGCCTCATGCAGGCGGCCAACGAGGGAGCGAGAGCGGCCAATGCTCCGGAGCGCAACCGCTCGGTCGGGATTCGCGTCGATCTTCCCTTCGAGCAGGAGGTCAATCCGTTTGTCGAACAGGTATTCGAGCACAAAACTTTTTTCACGCGGTTGCATCATTTTGTCCTGATGTCGGACGCCTATGTGGTCGCTCCCGGGGGAATCGGCACGGTGCTCGAGCTCATGATGATCTGGCAGCTCCTGCAGGTTAAGCACGTTCGCGACACTCCCCTGATCCTGGTCGGGAGGATGTGGGCGGAACTTGTGGACTGGGCGAAGACAAACCTGCTGAAGCCGCAGCTGCCGTTAGCAAGCCCGGAGGATATGACGATTCCTCGCTGCGTGACCACGGCAGAGGAGGCGATTGCCCTGATAAAAGCGCATTATGCGAAATGGTCGCAAGCGCAAAATAAGTAATCAGCGCTTTTCGCACAGCCGCGTCCGGGAAATGCGCAATGGAAGCGTCGTAGTTTTGCGAATGGTGTCCACGCTCCTCTTTTCGTATGATAATGAGTTGCCAGTCGACGACCTGCACAGTTGCGGTGGACGCGGGAAGGATGTTCGAGATGAACGCGAGCGCACCGAGGCTGCAACTTAGAATGGCACTGCTGCTCTTCGCCTCTGTTTTCGCGGCCCTGAGCGCCGGCATGGTGTTCGGAAAGGACGAAGGGTCGGGGCTGACTTCGGCGACACCAACCAAGGCGGCCGTTCAGTCTAAGCCAGCCGAGAACGGTGCTCGTACTGCAGTGAGCCCTGAACCGGAAGAAGAGGGCCTCACGCAAGAAGCCAACAAGATTGGTAGCCTCTTCGGTCTGCCGATCACAAACTCGATGGTCGTTACCTGGATCACGGCGCTGGGCCTGATTGTGCTCGCAAGAATCGCGACGCGGCACATCGAGGCAGTGCCCAGAGGGATTCAGAACTTTTGGGAGTGGCTTGTTGAGGGCTTGTACACTTTTCTGGAAGGCATCATCGGGGCGCATCTGGTCAAGCGGACGTTTTGGTTCTTCGCGTCGATCTTCATTTTCATCCTCGCTGCCAACTGGGTAAGCCTCGTTCCAGGGGCCGGCACAGTGGGGTGGGGTCACCACAGCGGCAAGGGCTTCAGGATCGATCAACCCCTGTTCCGAGGGGCGAATGCCGATCTCAATCTGACGCTGGGTATGGCGCTTGTCTTCTTCGCATGCTGGATCGTTTGGTCGATTCGGGAAGTGGGTCCGCTCGGGATTCTCAAGGAATTGTTCGCGCCCAAGGGGGAAACCGCCGGTTTAATGAAGGTGATCCTGGTAGTGGTGTTCTTCGCCGCGGGCTGGATAGAGATAATCTCAATTCTGTTTCGCCCCATTTCCCTCAGTTTTCGTCTGTACGGGAATGTCTTTGCTGGGGAAAACATGTTGGAAACGATGTCAAAGCTGGTCCCAGGCCTGGGCTGGTTGCTGCCGATTCCGTTTTACTTCCTGGAGTTGCTCGTTGGCCTTGTCCAGGCGATGGTTTTCATGTTGTTGACTGCCGTGTTTACGCTGCTGATGTGTCAGCATGAGGAAGAAAAGTCCGCGGCGGTTCACGCGTGAGGTGCTTCGGTGGGTTGCCGTGTTCGATTACGGGAACCGGCGAGAGAATAATGAAAGGGAAATCGAGATGTTACTTCCTCTATTCGCAGAGATGACCGGAAACCTGCACGTCGGTCTTGCGGCGCTTGGGGCCGCCATTGGTGTGGGTCTGATCGGCATGAAGGCTTCGGACGCGGTCGGACGCAATCCGGGCGCGTCCACGAAGATTCTGGTCCAATCCATCCTGGCTATTGCCTTCGCTGAGGCAATCGTGTTCTACGCGTTGTTCCTTGTCAAGTAGCGGGCTCGTGGGCGTCAAACCCGTGCAGGCGCGCTCGTAACTAGCGGTTTGAGATCATGAATACATTGGTATTGCTGGCGGATCAGAGCGGCGGTGGTCAGCTCGAGCAGATCACTCGGACGTTCGGTGTGGATTGGCAACATCTGATTGCGCAGATTATCAGCTTCTCCATTGTTTGTTTTGTTCTCTACCGGTTTGCTTATCGCCCCGTCCTTGCGATCTTGGAAAAGCGGCGTCAACAAATCGCGGAAGGCCTTTCCAATGCCGAAAAAATCAAGGCGGAGTTGGCCCGGAGCGAGGCTCAGCGCCAGGAAAAGATGGCAGAGGTTAACGCACAGGCGACCAAGATGATTGAGGAGGCCAGGGGCGCAGCCAAGCGAGTCCAAGAAATGGAAACTCAAAAAGCAATTACAGCTGCCGAACAGATCTTGGTCAAGGCGCGAGAAGCCGCGGAACGCGATCACGATCGCATGCTCGCCGAACTCAAGCGCGAAGTGGGCCGATTGGTTGTTCAGACTACTGCGACAGTTACCGGCAAGATTCTGACACCAGACGATCAGCAGCGCCTGGCCGAGGAAGCGGCAAAGCAGCTTGCGAGCTGACGGATATCTTTGAGGAACCCGCCATGAGCCGGGCCAAGCAAGCCAAGCGCGACGCCAAGGAGCTGTTCCGCCTTTGCCTAGTGGATGGATTACTGGACGAGGGCCGGGTCCGTGAGGTAGTTCGGCGAGTCGCCGAAAGCAAAAACCGTAACCGCCTCAAGTTCCTTTGGCACTTCCGGCGCTTAGTAAAACTCGACCAAGCCCAGCACACTGCCACGGTCGAAAACGCCACGCCCTTGTCTGCCGATATGCAGGCGAGCATCCAGTCCGGATTGTCGCATACATATGGGCCAGGGCTAAACACAACCTTCAGCCACAACCCCGAGCTGATCGGAGGCACGCGAATCAAAGTCGGCAGTGACGTTTATGACAGCAGCGTAAAGGCAAGGCTGGCTGCACTCCGGGCACGCTTTTAATCGATCAGCGTACGCTGGACCACAGAATGCGCCCTTCACCGGATTCGGATGGTTGGGCTTATGAACTGAAGTGAGAGACTTATGCCATCACTACTACAGGAAATCGAAGCTGATATCGCACAGGCGAAGGCGTCGGCAAAGCAGAACGTGGGCGTCATCCGCGAGATCGGCGATGGCGTTGCCAAGGTTGAAGGCCTGACCGACGCGATGCTCAACGAAATGCTCGACCTGGGTCATGGTATCACCGGTTTGGCACTCAACCTCGAAGAGACGGACGTTGGAGTGATCATTCTGGGTGATTACACGGAGCTCGAAGAAGGTGATGAAGTCCGCGCCACGGGGAAGCTATTGCAGGTCCCTGTGGGCAAGGGCCTCTTGGGGCGCGTCGTAAATACGCTGGGACAGCCGCTGGACGGGAAGGGACCCATTAAGAGCGACGTTGCCTACCCTGTCGAAAAACTGGCTCCCGGCATCATCCGCCGCCAATCAGTTAGTCAACCAGTGCAGACAGGGATCATGCCGATCGACGCCATGATTCCGATCGGCCGCGGCCAGCGCGAATTGATCATCGGCGACCGCTCGACGGGCAAGACGACCATCTGTATTGACACCATCATCAGTCAAGCTCGTCTCAACAAAGCGGCAGAAGCCGCCGGCGACAAAGACCACCGTCCGCTGTACTGCATTTATGTTGCGATCGGCCAGAAACAGTCCAACGTCGCACGGCTGATTGCCGTTCTCGAGGATGCGGGCGCGATGCCGTACTCGATCATTGTCGCCTCTCCAGCTTCCGATTCGGCCACCAATCAGTACCTGGCGCCATTCGCAGGCACTGCGATGGGCGAATGGTTCATGGACAATGGGATGGACGCGCTGATTGTCTTTGACGATCTGTCCAAGCACGCCGTCGCCTACCGCCAGGTCTCACTGGTGCTCAAACGGCCGTCGGGTCGGGAGGCCTTTCCGGGCGACGTGTTCTACCTCCACAGCCGATTACTCGAGCGCGCGGCACGTGTTGGCGAGAAGTATGGGAACGGGTCGCTCACAGCCCTGCCCATCATTGAAACGCAGGCCGGCGACGTATCCGCCTATATTCCCACCAACGTTATCTCGATCACCGACGGGCAAATCTACCTGGAAACGGATTTGTTTTACCAGGGTGTCCGCCCGGCGATTTCGGTCGGGCTATCGGTGTCTCGCGTCGGCTCAACCGCACAGCTCAAAGCGATGAAACAGGTCGCCGGGCAGCTCAAGGGCGACCTTGCCCAGTTTCGGGAGCTGGCTGCATTCGCCCAATTCGGCTCGGAGCTGGACGCCAAGTCACAGGCGATGATCGACCGTGGCAAGCGGATCATCGAGATTTTCAAGCAGGGTCAATACAACCCGATTCCCGTCGAGGTTCAAGTGGCGGTCATCTGGGCAGCGCAGAACCAATACATGGACGACGTGCCTGTCAACCGGGTGAAGGAGTTCCAGAACAAGTGGACGGAGTTCATGACCACGCGCAAAACCGAGCTGCTTCACAAGATCGTTCGGGAAAAGGCGATCAGCGATGCTCTGAAGACGGAGCTGAAAGCTGCGGTCGACGAGTTTAAAGCGACGTGGAAATGAGTATTGATTATGCACAGCATTCGTGACCTACGCCGACACATTCAGTCAGTCACCAACACCGCACAGATCACCAGAGCCATGCAAATGGTGGCGGCATCGAAAATGCGCAAGGCCCAGGAGGCGGCCCTGACCGGGCGCTCGTTTGCACGCCGGGCGTACCGGCTTCAGCGCCACGCTACAACGCAGGTGGTTGATTTCCACCATCCGCTCTTGGAAGTCCGTGAGGTGCGTAAACGCGCTGTCATACTGGTCGCTGCTGATAAAGGCCTGTGCGGGGCGTTGAACACCAATGTGTTCCGCCTGGCTTCTCAGCTTGACATCCCTTCAACGGTTTTCATCACGGCAGGGCGCAAGGCTGCTCAATTCGTCGCTCGCAGCGGTCGGCAGCTTGCCGCCGAGTTCGCGTATGCCGATGCACCGCGCTATGCTGAAGCGCGAGCGATTGTCGCATTTGCCCGCGACCTCTTCTTGAAGCGGGAGGTGGACCAGGTTCAGGTTATCGCCACCCAGTTCGTCAACACACTTACGCAACGAGCCGCCTCAATTGAGTTTCTTCCGGTCGGCGCAATCACAGGGCTTACTTTTGAGGGAGCGGAGACCGAACAAGAATTGGCAGCTCATACCACGGAGTTTTTGTTTGAGCCGAGCCCGGAGACTGTCCTAACCTACATGCTCCCGCGCTACCTTGACATTTATCTTTACGAGGTTTTGCTGAACGCCAAGGCCAGCGAGCACAGTGCTCGCATGGTGTCGATGAAGAATGCCACGGACAATGCCGACAACTTGATCAAGGACTTGTCCCTCGAATACAACAAGCTGCGCCAGGGCAATATCACGAAAGAACTGCTGGACATCGCCGGCGGTCAGGCGAGTGCCGATTGATCCCAATCGTGTTGGCAACAAGAACGAAACCGGGGCTGCAAATGAACAAGGGCAGAATAGTTCAAGTGGTTGGTCCGGTGGTGGACGTTGGCTTTACCGAGCCGCTTCCCCGGATCTATAACGCTCTGACCGTGGAATACAAAACTCCGGACGGGCCTGTCAAAATCACTCTCGAAGTGCAACAGCACCTGGGAGATGACTGTGTCCGGACCATTTCCATGTCGGGCACCGAGGGCCTCAAACGCGGCTTCGAGGTTACGGACACCGGGGCCCCGATTTCGGTCCCGGTCGGCGACTGTGTCATGGGCCGCGTGTTCGATGTGACCGGTAACCCCGTCGATGAGCGCGGGCCGGTTCACGCTGAGAAATACTATCCGATTCACCGCCCGGCACCGCCCCTCGTGGACCAATCGACTTCGCCGGATTTACTACCTACCGGCATCAAAGTCATCGACCTGATTTGCCCGTTCCTCAAGGGGGGAAAGGTCGGGGCGTTCGGCGGCGCCGGCGTCGGAAAAACCGTCGTCATCAATGAGCTGATCCACAACATCGCGAAACTCCACGGCGGAGTCTCTGTCTTCGCGGGAGTCGGCGAGCGCACCCGCGAAGGGAATGATCTCTACAGGGAAATGTCCGAGGCAGGCGTCATCAATCAAAAAGACCTGGGCGCGTCCAAAATCGCGCTCGTGTATGGCCAGATGAATGAACCCCCGGGCGCTCGCCTGCGCGTCGCTCTGGCCGGTCTCGCCATGACCGAGTACTTCCGTGACGAAAAACAACAGGACGTACTGCTCTTCATTGACAATATCTTCCGATTCTCTCAGGCAGGCTCTGAGGTGTCCGCCTTGCTCGGCCGCACCGCCAGCGCAGTCGGTTACCAACCCACGCTCGCTGCCGAGATGGGTGCGCTCCAGGAACGCATTACGTCAACCAAAAAAGGCTCGATTACTTCCTTCCAGGCGGTGTATGTGCCTGCGGACGACTTGACCGACCCAGCTCCGGCAACAACGTTCGCACATCTGGATGCCACCCTTGTTTTGGAGCGATCGATTGCTGAGCTTGGGATTTATCCGGCGGTTGATCCACTGGCTTCAACGTCGCGCGCCCTGGCCCCGGAGATCGTGGGCCAGGAACACTATGACGTAGCACGCGGCGTGCAAAAAGTGCTCCAACGTTACAAAGATCTCCAGAATATTATCGCGATTCTGGGCATGGATGAGCTTCCGCCAGAAGACAAACTAACGGTGTTTCGCGCGCGCAAAATCCAGCGGTTCCTGAGCCAGCCTTTCAGCGTGGCCCAGGTCTTCACTGGCCGGGAAGGCAAACAGGTATCCGTGGCCGACACAGTTCGAGCCTTCAAGGAAATCCTGGATGGCAAACACGACGATGTGCCGGAGGGCAGCTTTTATATGAAAGGGGTAATTGAGGAGATCAGAGCAAGTTGAAGGTCGAGCGATCACGATACAGAGCGGAACATGGCCAACACGCTTAGACTTGAAATCATTACTCCGGTAGCAACGGTGTTCTCTGAGGACGTGGAAATGGTCACCCTGCCGGCGGTGGAGGGCGAGATAGGGATTCTTCCTCAGCACGTCCCGCTGATGACCCAAATGGTGCCGGGGGAGATGGTCGTGCGCCAGAACGGCCAGGATCGATTTCTGGCTGTGGGGGAAGGGCTTGTTGAAATCACGGGCGACCACGTGGCCATCCTGACGGATCTGGCGATCGCGGCTGAGAACATCGACGAAGCGATGGCCGAAGAAGCGCGTCAGCGAGCTCAGGCTCGCCTCAAGGAGAAACTGTCTGCCGAGGAAGTCGCAAACGTCAACGCAGCTCTGGCCCGTTCCTTAGCAGAAATACGCGTCAAGCGTCGCCAACGGAGCTAATGTGGCGGCGCTGTGGATGTTCATTTCGGAGCAATTGCCGGATAGACTCTGGGATGAAGAACGGTCGAATGATTATGAAATAGAGGAGCACGAGTCATGTTTGACATTGGCAGTCTCGCCAAACGAATCAGCACCGAGTTTTCTTCGGCTGCTGAGCGGGACAAGGAATTGCTTGGCGGGCGAACGCAGGATGCAAAACTGCCGCAGAATCGCCTGGAGCAGCTCGGCAAAGTGTTTGACGAGCTGCGCGAGGTCCTGAGGCCTCGCCTGGAACTTCTGGTCAAGGAATTTGGGAACCGAGTCAAGGTCACTCCGCATGTCGTTCCGTCGATGCGCGATGCAACCTTCTACTTCCAGTCTAACTTTGCGCATGTCAAGCTCAGGTTCACCGCATTGACCGACAGAGACTTTCAGCGACTGATCCTGAGTTACCTCCTGGAAATCACCCCCGCGGTGATTCACTACAGGCCTTATTCCCAAGTGGAATTCCCTTTGAACGCCGTTGATAAAGCAGCGGCGGCGAAGTGGTTCGACGACAGGATTATTGAATTCGTCCAGACGTACTTGTCGATGGGTGAGCCTGAACTCTGCCCGAAGGATCAGTTGGTCGAGGACCCCGTAGCGCGAATCCAATTCCCCAAGTTTGCAGCCGCGGCGACACTTGAGCGGAAAGGCGAAAAGTTCTACTTCATTAGCGATGAGACACGGCGCAAATTCGAGGCGGAACGCGTCCTACCTTGAAAATAAACATCTTGGCGAGGAACGAACGCATGCCAGTTGCCGCCGACATCCATGCGAAAGTGACGGATGTGCTGGTGGAAGTTCTGGCTGTAGACAAAGACCGGATCACTCCAACGGCATCCCTTCAGCGCGATCTCGGTGCAGACTCGCTCGACTTGCTGGAAATCATGTTCCTGCTGGAGCAGGAGTTCGGCATCGAAATCCCGCGGGGCGAATTGCTTACAGGATCGATCTTCCGGATAGGTTTGGAATTGGTGCAGGACGGCAAGTTGACAGACAAGGGCTTGGCCGAACTCCGCTCGCGCCTACCCTACGCCGATCTCAGCACCTTCCAGGTCGACCGGCGGCTGGACGCTCTCCCTGACCTTTTCACAGTAGACCTGGTGAGGGCCTATGTCGGATGGAAGCTTGGCCGCGGCGCTGGATCCGACAAATAAGCATGTCAGACAAGTTCCGACTACTCCGGGCGACGCGGGGATCACGTTTCCTTCCGATTGGAACCAGAAGACAGGCGACAACTGCATCTCCGCGGTCAGTGGGAATGGACAAGCCTTTTCGATGCTCGTCACCCTCGAAGGGGTAGCTGACAAGAAAGCCGGTATCAAGAAGGTCAAGGAAGGGCTCGAAGACTACTTGAAGGACGTCAAATACGACGAGCCCAGCGAGACGAAGGGCGACGCCGTGGTGATTACGGGCACGGGAAAGGCAAAGAATGCCGGCATCGATGTGGTGTTCGTGGTTGGCCTCTTCGATGCCGGGAAAGGACAGCTCGTCGGGGCGGCATTCGTCGTCGATTCCAAAATCGAGGATCACTACAAAGCGACGGTCCGCGGCATATGCGAGACGATTCGTCGCTCGCAGGACTTCGCGGAAAAACCCTAGGATGGCGTGGAGAAACCCGGCAAGTAACTGAGAGAGTGCGCAACGGCCGGGACCGGCGGCGGATGGGATTGAGCAAATGAGGGCGCAATCGCAGTTTGGACTCGTTTCAGAGCTCAATCCTCCGCACGCCTACGACCGTCGATGGCGCCGTGTATGGCGCGTTGCGGCGTTGCGCCCCGCGAGCGCTTCGTAGTTGAAGGCCTCCGATTCTGGCCGGGGTTGCTGCGCGGAAACGCGATCGTACGCCCGTTCACGGGTATGTCCATGAATCTCGACCAACAACGGCTCTGCATCGAACTCCAACATTTGGACTGGGCTCGCCAACTCAAGGTGGAGGTCATCCAGGATATTGCCGCCTCCGCCAAATTGATGGAGTTCCAAGCCGGACAAGTTATCATCGAGTTGGATTCGGAGATCAACAGCGTTTACTTCGTCGTCGAAGGGCGACTCGAAGGCGCGCTATTCGACCGACTTGGCAAGGAGATCCTTTGCGATACCTTTCAACGTGGAACGGTGGTGGGGCTGTTTTCCGTGCTGGTGGCCGATCGATCGCATCTCCACGTCGAAGCCGTTGAGCACACCATCGTAATTCACCTCGGACTCGACGACTTGCTTCGATTGACGGCCAAGTATCGCGAGTTCCAGCTCACGATGTTTCGCATCGCCGCCAATCTTGTGAAACATCTGATGATGGTCGATCGCGACCGCCCCAAGCCGGCCGCTGTCGGAGTGGTTCATCACTCGGACGCAAGCCGCCGATTGACGGTCGACTTAACTCGGCGCCTGCGACAGCTTGGGGAGTCTCCCTGTGTCGCAGGGGACGACGCGCGCTGGAAACCGGACGATGGAATTCCGCACAGGCTGCTTTTCGAGAATGGCGCCTCAATTGGTCCCGAGCGGATCAAACAGCTATTAAAGGAATGGACGGCTTACAACCGAATTTTCGTCGATTTTCGAGCGGATCATTCTGGCGACGATTTGGATCGGATGGTGAGTTACTCGGATGTCGTTCTTTGGTGCATTCGGCCACAGGATGCAGCGGCCGCTGTGCAGTCACTGAAAGCCGTGGAACGCTCCGTGCCTCGCTTGCGCGAGAAGGTTTGCCTCGTCTGGATATTGAATCACGACGCGCCGGCCCCGCCGTATGTCCAGGAGCTCTTTGAGTTTGCTGCCCGCGACTTCAAAACCTACTCCGGCCAGTTGAAACCGAATCAAGGCAAATTGCTAGAGCAAGGCGTCGAACGCATCGTCCACCATTTGCGCGGTGTGCAAATCGGCCTGGCGCTGGGCGGAGGAGCCGCGCGCGGGATGGCCCACCTGGGCGTGCTCAAATCCCTCGAGCAGCATGGAATCTATGTCGACATGCTGGCGGGAACCAGTGCGGGGGCAATGGTGGGCGGTATCTATGCCACAGGGTTGGATCCGGAATTCTCGACCGGCTGCTTCAAGAATGATCTGCTGCCACCCTGGTTCTTTCGTCGCCTCCCCGGCGGCGGATATTGGTATCTGCTTTACAAGTATCGTCGCCGTCAATTCGACCCGATGCTGCGGAAATACCTGGATAATCTCCGCATGGAGCAGTTGGTCTTTCCCGTGATGATGATTGCGGTCGATCTCGTCGATGGAGTCGCACTCGTGCGCGATACCGGCGATGCAACACACAATATCCTGGAAAGCATCAATCTGCCGCCGCTTTCCCTGCCGATCGTTCAGTTTGAACAAGCTGTTGTCGATGGTGGTTTGCTCAACAACGTCCCGGCCAACGCGTTGGTCGCGAAAGGCTGCAATTTCGTCATTGCATCGACGGTAACGGCCAAGCTTGAGAAGGATTTCATGGGCATTCGCAGCAAGAAGTCCCCCGGCGTGAGCAAATTCATCGCGACGATCCAAGTGATCATGCGACAGGCCATGATCCAGAGCTACAGCATGAATGCGGTGGGGGTCAAGCCAGCCGACTTTGTCATCGCACCCGATGTGACGTCGTTTGACATCTCGGAGTTCACCCGCGCCGATGAAATGGCCGTCATTGGAGAACGCACCACCAACGAGTCGGTCGATCGACTCAAAGGGATGCTCTCCAAACTCGACCCGAAATTATTTGTGTGAAATCGAAGCACCTGCATGAACGAGCCCACCCGGCTACGGTTGAACTAGCGCAGTCTGTAAGGCAGCGAGGATTGCAGAGAAAGAAACTTTTCTGGCGGCTCCCGTGCCGTCAGCGCTCGTGCTTGAAATTCATTGGCGATTACGTAGTTCATCTTTTGGAAGGCGAACAGAAAAACCGGGCATTTCTGCGGCTACTTAAGGGGAATATTCATGTGCCAAACCAAGAAGCGGGTTATGAAATTGATCTTTATTTTGGCGTTGGCGAGCGCCACGGTAGGTTGCTCACACGAGCCTCCCCTGGCGGAGACCCCGCCGGTCGAAGTCGTTATAAGCCAGCCGGTCCGCGACAAGATCGTGGACTGGGACTCTTATACGGGAACGGTGGAAGCCAAGGATACCGTGGATGTGCGTTCCCGAGTACGCGGACATATAAAGGAGGTTAAGTTCACCGAAGGGGATGAAATCCCCGCCGGCCGGGAACTCTTTCTTCTCGACTCGGAGCCGTTTCAAGCCGACGTGAAGCAGGCGAAAGGTCAATTGGCGACATGGGAGGCCAGGTTGAAATTCGCCGAGGAGAAGATCGGCATCTACAAGCCACTCGCCGAGAAGGGCACGGTGTCCAAGGAGGAGCTTAACCAGGCCCTGGGCGCCAAGGGCGAGGCAATTGGCGGAATCGACGCAGCGCGCGGCAAGATCATGGAAGCGGAGCTGAACATCGGCTATTGCAAAATCAGCTCACCGATCGCCGGCAAAGTGGGGCAAGCACTGCTTACCGTAGGGAATCTGGTGAACGCGGCCGACCAACAGAACCTTTTGACCACCGTGGTCTCGGTCGATCCGATGTATGTCTCATTTTTCGTCAATGAGCGTGCCCTCATCGGCTATCAGAAGCAGCTGCGTGCCCAAGCGGCAAAAGCCGGAGGTAATGCCAAGGAAGCGAAGCCAGAGATTCCCGTGGAGATGGGCCTGATCTCTGACACTGGTTTTCCTTACAAGGGCATCATCTACTTCGTGGACAACAAGGTCGATCCGGCCACAGGCTCCATCAAAGTGCGCGCCACTTTCGCGAATCCGAAAGGGCCGGACGGCCGGCGACGCCTGACGGCGGGAATGTTTGCCCGGGTTCGCGTTATGTTGGGCGATCCGACCCCTGCCATTCTGGTGGCAGACCGTGCCATCCTCACTGACCAGAGCATGAAATACGTTTTGATCGTGAATAAAGCAAAGAATAACGTGGTGGAACGAGTGGACATCACCGCATCCGATCGGCTCCAAGAGAGCGGCTTGCGAGCGGTTGAAGCAGGTTTGAATGGCGACGAATGGGTCATAGTCGAAGGAGTCAATCGAGCCCGGCCGGGTGTCACCGTCAAGGCGACGGAGGGAAAGATGCCGCGCCGGCCTGTCAATGGAACCTGACTGCAGTTGTAGAATGACATGACGGTTTCTATTCCTGATCGGACTTCGCGCCTTGCTCCAAGAGGATAACAGATGTCACGCTACTTCATCGATCGACCTGTCTTTGCGATGGTTTTGTCAATAGTGTTCGTGATCGTAGGGGGTGTCGCTGTCGTCAAATTGCCCATTGCTCAGTATCCCGAGGTGGTGCCGCCGACCATCAACGTCACGGCCAACTACCCGGGCGCTAATGCACTAGACGTGGCGGAGAATGTGGCGACCCCTATTGAGCAGGAAGTCAACGGCGTCGAGAACATGATCTACATGCTGTCCAAGTGCACGAACGACGGTCAGATGACCCTGGACGTCACGTTCAAGACCGGCGCCGATCTAAACATGGCCCAGGTGCTCGTTCAAAACCGCGTTTCCGTTGCAGAAGCCAAGCTTCCCGAAGAGGTCAAACGACAGGGTGTGACGACCAAGAAGAAGTCTCCCAGCATCCTCCTTTGCGTGAACCTTATTTCTGAAAAGATCAAGGATCCGGTCACCGGCGTCGAACGGTATAAGTTTGACCAGCTGTATCTGAGTAACTACGCCACTATCAATGTCAAGGACGTATTGGCGCGGATCCCCGGTGTGGGGGATGTGACTTTTCTCGGCCCGCGCGATTACAGCATGCGCATCTGGCTTGACCCAGAAAAGACCGCGTCCCTCGGCATGAGCCCTTCCGAAGTCGTTTCCAGGTTGCGCGAGCAAAACCGGCAGGTTCCCGCCGGCCGTATCGGTCAGCCGCCGGTTCCCGTGGGACAGGATTTCCAGTATCCCCTCTCCACGCCGTCACGCCTGGCAAAGCCGGAGGAATTTGGCGAAGTCATCCTTAAGAGCGACAAGTCAAGCATCGTCAAACTTAAGGATGTGGTCCGAGCGAAGGACGGCATCGAGCTTGGGGCAAAGAACTACGACGTCAACAGCTACCTGGACGGCCAACCGTCCGTGACCCTGGCGGTTTTCCAACTTCCGGGCTCCAACGCCCTCGACACGGCGGACGCGATCAAGAAGGCGATGCAGCGTCTATCCGAATCATTTACCAAGGGCGTGGAATACCGCATTGTCTACGACACGACGGTGTTCATCAACGAGTCGATTGAAGCGGTCTACCACACGCTGTTCGAGGCGATTGTCCTGGTTCTCATTGTCGTTCTGGTGTTCTTGCAAGATTGGCGAGCTACCATCATACCGATGATTGCAGTGCCCGTTTCGCTCATCGGCACGTTTGCGATCCTCTCGGTGATGGGGTTTTCACTCAACAACCTGTCGCTGTTCGGCCTGGTGCTGGCCATCGGCATCGTCGTGGACGACGCCATTGTGGTGGTCGAAAACGTCGAGCGTTTCCTGGCGATGGGAGAAACTCCGCTCGAAGCAGCGCGCAAGGCGATGGACGAAGTCTCCGGGCCGGTAATCGGCATTGCGTTGGTGCTGTGCGCGGTTTTTGTACCGACGGCGTTTCTCGCCGGCATCACGGGACAGTTTTATAAGCAATTTGCCTTGACGATCGCCTCGTCAACGGTGATCTCCGCGTTCAATTCGTTGACACTCAGCCCCGCGCTGTGCGCGCTCATGCTCAAGGGGCACGGGCATGGCGATGACGGCCACGGCGTCCACGCACAAAGGGAGGCCTTGCCGCGCCTTGGCGTCGTCGTCATTGCCGGTCTGCTCGGCATGTTTTACCTTGGCCCCATTGTGGCGCCATGGTTCCACATCGACTTGGGAGGGCATGGCGGAAACGGCGAAGGTGCGGACGCCCATGCTGTCAGCACCACAACGCTATGGGCTTTTCGCGCCGCAATGTTCGCGGTCGGCGCGGTCGTCGGTTGGTTCATCGCCCGCTTCGTGAATTTCCTTTTCGCGAAGTTTTTCCAGGGATTCAACTGGGTGTTCGATCGCACCATCAATGGCTATGGCCGCTGCGTTTCCCTTCTCCTGAGACTGACCGTTATTGCCTTGCTGGTCTACGTCGGCCTTTTGACCGGAACCGTCGGCATGTTTAAAGTCGTGCCCGCCGGCTTCATTCCGGAGCAAGACAAGGGTTATCTGGTGGTCAACGCACAACTTCAGGACGGCGCCAGCCTGGAGCGGACCGATGAAGTCATTCGCCAAATGACCGACATTGTAATGCACGACGAAGAGTTCACGGCCGCGGTCGGCCACGCCATTAGCGTGCCCGGCTACTCGATCCTCGTCAGCACGAACATTTCCAACGTGGGCGGCATGTTCGTGATCCTCAAGCCGTTCGAGGAGCGGAAAGGCAAGCCGGAACTGAGCGCTCCTGCCGTGGCCAAGAAATTGCGCGAGGTCTATCGCAAGAAGATCCTATCGGCGAACATCGCGGTTTTTGGAGCGCCGCCGATTGACGGCCTGGGGAGCACCGGCGGCTTCAAAATGCAGGTTCAGGACCGAGCCGCCCTGGGGCCGCGCGCTCTGGAGGGGGCGGTTGCTACGTTGGTCCGCGCAGGCAACAGCCAGGGCGGTGTTACCGGGCTTTTTAGCAGCTTCACTGCCGACCAGCCGCAATATCTCCTGCCTGTCGATCGCGAACTGGCCATGGCGCGCGACGTCTCGCTCACTGAGCTTTACGACACGCTCGGCGTGTATTTCGGATCGGCATACGTCAACGACTTCACGCGGTTCGGCCGCAACTGGCAGGTGATCGTGCAGGCCGATCCGATTTTCCGCAATCAGATCCGTGATCTCTCGACGCTGAAAGTCCGCAATCGGCAGGGGAACATGGTGTCGCTCGAGGCCTTCGTCCAGGATCAGTCGATGACCGGTCCGGCCATCGTCAACCGCTACAACATGTATCCTTCCGCGGAGGTGGCGGGGAACACGAGTCCGGGCACCAGCTCCGGCGATGCCATCCGCATCATGGACTCGCTTGCCAAGCGGGAATTGCCGTCATCCATGGGTACCGAGTGGACTGAACTTTCTTTCCAGGAGATTGAGGCTGCCAAGGATCCTCTAAGCCCGTTCATTTTCCCGCTCTCGGTTCTGTTCGTCTTCTTAGTTCTGTCCGCGCAGTACGAAAGCTGGTCGCTTCCCTTCGCGATCATCCTCATCGTGCCCATGTGTGTGCTTTCCGCCATGATCGGCGTCTGGCTGAACAAGCTCGACAACAATATCTTTACGCAGATTGGTCTGATTGTGCTTGTGGGACTCGCAGCAAAGAATGCGATTCTGATCGTCGAATTCGCCAAGCAAAAACAGAACGAGGGGCTGCCTCGTTTTGACGCTGCTGTCACGGCGTCCAAGCTGCGCCTGCGGCCGATCCTCATGACATCCTTCGCGTTCATTCTCGGCGTGGTTCCGCTGGTGCTGGCGAAGGGCGCCGGCGCCGAGATGCGCGTGGCGTTGGGAATCGCGGTGTTCAGCGGCATGCTGGGCGTGACATTCTTCGGCATCTTCTTGACGCCGGTGTTCTATGTCACCATCCGCTGGCTGGTCGAACGAAAGAAGGCGCCCACAAGTCCGAAACATGCTGTTCCCGCTGGCGACTTGGTCGCGGTCGACGAAAAAGTGTCTGCAATAGGCATCACCGACTAGTTATGCAATTAACTGAATATGGGCGATTCCGGAATACCTTAGCCGGCAGGGCGAGCAAGCGCTTCGGTTACCAAGCCCTTGCTTGCGCTTCGGGCTAAGGTGCAGGCAGTTCGCCAGGATTACTTTTGCTTGCTGGAGCTGCAGCACGAGCCAGCGGGAGTACCGCATTGCAGATAGGGAGTGAGGGGCGGACACAACAGACAAGGAAATGGTTTGCGACAGTAGTCGTCCGGACTTCCACAACACGGCACTGCGGGGATGCATGGAAACGGTTTGCGGCAATAATCGTCCGCGCTGCCGCAGTACGAGATGCAACAGATCGAAGGAAAGGGCTTGCAAACATAATCATCGGGACAGCAGCCGATGGAGGGACATACCGGCGTACATTTCCACAAACAATGCCCGCCCGGTCGGGGCGGGGGTTCGGCCGCGACGTATCCGACCGAGATCAAACACAGTACGAGAGCGATGCACAAGCGCGTGCTCATGGCGTGACTCCCTGCGTCTGAGGCAGGCGAATTTCCCAGCCGCCGCCGAGCGCTTTGTAGATCTGGATGAACCCGAGCGCGATGTTGCCCTGGGCTTGTGCCAGCTTGTCCTGCTGACCGACCAGGAAGTTCGAGGTGACGAAGGCCTGGTTGAGATCGAATCGGACGTCCTTGCTCAAAGTGACGGCTTCCGTCGCGGCAATTTTTGCTTCGTTCGCGCTGACGGTGAGTTGACGGACTTGCACTTGCGACCGGAGGAAGAGGACGATGGCGTCCTCGACTTCGCGGCCGGCCTGCAGGACCGCATTCTGATAGTCAACCACGAGAGTTTGGAAGAGAGCATCCTGCTCGCGAATGCCATTCACCAGCCGGCCGTAATTGAGAACATCCCAGCGCAGGCTCGGTCCAATGGTGCCGAAAAAGCTCTTGGACTCGAACAGGTCCGAAAAGTTCTTGGCCTCGTAGCCCAGGGCGCCAATCAGGGAGATACGCGGATAGAGGTCGGAAGTGGCGATGCCGATGCGGGCGCTTTGGGCTGCCACCAGCCGCTCAGCCCGGCGAAGGTCGGGCCGCCTGCGCAAAAGGTCGGCCGGCATACCGACAGCGACTTCCGGGGGCATCACGGGAATGTCCTTTATCCCCAGCTCGGGCAGCAGATCTCGGACCGGAATGCCCAGGAGTACGCACAATCGATCGTTCGCCTGCCGCAGCCCGATCTCGAATTGTTCCCTGAGCGCGAGGGTGTCATATAGATTCGAGCGCTGCTGTCCCTGGTCGATCTTTCGACCAGCGCCGCCGGTGAGGCGGTCTTCCGCCGCCTTGGTCAGCTGAGTTTGAATAGCAATGTTGTCGGCCACATATTGAAGGCGTTGCTGGAAGACGCGAATCTCCACGTACGTGGTTGCGACGTCGGACAGCAACACCACCAAGGCATCGTCATAGTTTTCGATCGAGGCATCGAGCACGGCATCGGCAGCTTCGACGCCGCGGCGGAAGCGGCCCCAGAAATCGAGTTCCCAGGAGAGATTGGCGCCGACGAGGTTGTCGTCGAAGAAGCGTTTCGGCAACACATTCGCGACGTTGGCGCTCAATTGCGTGTGGTTATAGTCGGCAGCTACCTGTTGCGTCTGCGGGAAAAGGTTGCCCGCGGCAATGTTGCGCTGGGCCCGGGCCGCGAGAATGCGCGTGCCGGCACTGCGCACTGTCAGGTTCTGCTGATAGGCTTGCTCGATGAGCGAGTTCAGGATCGGGTCGTTGAAGGCAGTCCACCAGCCGCTCAGGTCCTGGGTGGCGACGTTGACTCCCTTGGATTTGCTGTCGATCCATTCGCTTGCCACCGGGGCCGGGGGTTTTCGGTAATTGGGACCGACCTTGAAGCCGTTGTCGACCCACTCTCGAAAGCCCGTGCAGCCGACGGCGAGCAGGAAGAGCGCTCCAGCGAGAGACTTGAGGGCGCGCCTCCCCGCTGAGTTTCCCGCGTACTGAGCTAACCTGGGCAGGATCGGAATGCATCGCAGGATAGTTAACATGACCGTTTCCCCGCAGAATCCGATACAATCGGTAACTTTCCTTTTATCGGATCTTTGTCATCCTCCGCATAAGCCCAACTTGTTTTTTGTTGCCTTGTTCCAATTTCCGGCAACTCGCAGTAGCCGAGAGCTTAGGAAAAATAGAAAGGAATTTGTCATAAAGTTGACGGGCTGATAATGCCAAATCGAATCCTGGAGGATAGGCGGCCAAGAGAGATTGGCTGGCGATGGCAGTGAGGCGTTTTTTTCGGCCGATCAGGTGTCGGTCCGCCCAGTATTAGCAACTTCCTACCGCCCCAGGCGCTTCCAGTCAGTGGACTTGCGAGATTGTCGTATCTCACTCACGGGTGAGATACGGCGAGAAAAGACGCGTTAAGTCGTTCCGCGCGAACAGCTTGCGTGGAAAACCGCGGGCGTGCACTCGCGTGAGATGCGAGTTGGCCTGACGTAGTTACGATGAAATGAATTTGGGGTAGGTATCGGGTGGGTCATGCCAACTCAAGGCGAGAAAAACCTCAAGACTTCCGGCGTGCCGAACAAAAGCCGGGGGCGCCGGTTGCGCGGGGCGTTACTTCTCGGCATGGGGTGCCTGGCTATTCTGTCAGCGTTCTTCGCCGGAACGATGGCACAGTTCTTGGTTGCCGTAGTCTTGATGCTGTGTGGCGCTTTGGAAATACTGGAGACGTTTCAGGCCGACGACGAGGCCGGACGCCGCTCAACCTATCTAAGCGGGGCGTTGTCGGTCTTTGCGGGGATTCGTCGCTGCCGTGCGGGCGCGGGCCGGCGATACCTCCTGGGCGCCCTACCTGCAGAGCTTCGTGGAGGTCTGGGTGGAAAACTCCAGAGACCAGGTGCGCTTTATCGCGCATGGGGCACGAGGTGCTCTGCGCTGGCGCGAGCTGGTGACGTTTGGCGCGCTGGAGTCGAAGGGAAAAACAGGTGACGAGGCAGTAGAGTTTATTGTGCCGATGTCCCGGCGGCGCCCATAAACGATCCGCCTGAATCGATCGTAACCAGTTCCATATATAGGGAGAAAGGAAACCAGGATATGTCTACAAAGAAAATTGCAGCGTCTCGCACTACGAAGGCATCCGACGGTATGGTGAAACTCCGGCAGCAGTACGGCTGTGGCCCAGTCGAGTTTACGGGGACGGACAACGCGCTTTACGAGAGACATCTTGTCTTCGACAATGCCAGCAAACTTGCAGACGCCGGGCCCCGGGAGCAGTTTGAGTCGTTTGCCCGTTCGGTCCGGGACATTCTGTCTCAGCGGTGGGTACTCACGGAGGACACCTACGAGCGGGAGAACCCGAAGCGGGTTTACTACTTGTCGATGGAATTCCTTATCGGCCGGTCGCTGGTGAACAACGTCATAAACCTTATGCTCGATCCGCTTGCCCAGCAAGCGGTCAAGCAGAAGAGTATTGACTGGCTCGGCCTGCTCGAACAGGAACCCGACGCGGGGCTCGGGAACGGTGGTCTGGGCCGACTTGCGGCGTGCTTTATCGACTCGCTGGCCACGCTGCAGATCCCGGCGATGGGCTATGGGCTACGCTACGAATACGGCATTTTCCGGCAGACGATCGAGAACGGTTTCCAGATTGAATACCCGGACCACTGGCTGGCCCGGCCGGATCCGTGGGAAGTAGCCCGGCCACGGGAAACGGCGCAAGTGCCGATCGGCTGCTCCTTCCATCTGGAAAAGGGCGTCCTCCGGATTATTCCGGGCCACGCGAGCCATTTGCTCGGCGTGCCACACGACCGCCCCGTGGTTGGTTACGGCGGCCGCACGATCAACACGCTGCGGCTATGGGGAGCGGCTTCGCCCGAGTTCTTCGATTTCGGCGAGTTCAGCTCGGGCGACTTCGTCGGGGCCGTGGTGGACCGAGTAGTCGCGGAAACCGTCACGCGTGTGCTCTACCCCGACGATTCGACGGTTGCCGGCCAGGCGCTGCGATTCGTGCAGGAGTATTTCCTGGTGTGCTGTTCGCTGGCTGACATCGTGGCGCGCTTCCGCCGAACGAACGCCGACTGGCAAAGCCTCGCCGACAAGGTTGCGATCCAGCTCAATGACACGCATCCGGCGATGGCCGTGCCCGAGTTAATGCGCATTCTCCTGGACCAAGCCAAACTCGGCTGGGAGGAGGCGTGGGATCTGACGGTCGGGACACTGGCCTACACGAATCACACCTTGCTGCCCGAGGCCCTTGAAAAGTGGCCGGTGCGGTTCTTCGAGCTGGTCTGCCCCCGGCTGCTCGAGATCATCTACGAGATCAACCGTCGTTTTCTCAATGACGTCCAGCAGCGCTATCCAGGCGACGAGAGCCGCATGCAGCGCGTGAGTCTCGTCGAAGAGAATGCGGCCTGCCAGGTACGCATGGCCAACCTCAGCATCGTCGGCACGCACAGCACCAACGGCGTGGCCCAAATCCATTCCGACCTGCTGCGCAGTCGCGTTGTCACCGACTTCGCGGACATGTTCCCGGGGCGGTTCAACAACAAGACGAACGGCGTGACCCCACGGCGCTGGTTGTTGCTGGCCAACCCGGAGCTGTCCAAGTTAGTCACGGAGATGATCGGAGACAGCTGGGTGACCGACCTGAGCCAATTGCACCGACTGCTGCCTCTCGCTGACGACGCGGCCTTTCGTGTCCGCTTCCGTCAAGCGAAGCAGGCCGCCAAGGAGAGGTTCGCGACATGGCTCAATGCGACATCGGGCCAGGTGATCGATCCGAAATCCATCTTTGACAGCCAGATCAAACGCATCCACGAGTACAAACGGCAGCTGCTCAACGCCTTGCACATTATCGTGCTTTACAACCGACTGCGAGGGAATCCCACCCTCAAAATGCCGCCGCGCACCTTCTTCTTCGCCGGCAAGGCGGCGCCCGCGTATCGACTGGCCAAGCTGATCGTCAAGCTGATTAACAACGTCGGCCGGGTGATCGATGAGGAACCGGCGACGTGCGGGCGCATCAGGGTGGTGTTCCTGCCGAACTATAACGTGACGCTGGCCGAGCGGCTGATCCCGGCGAGCGACGTTTCGGAGCAAATCTCGACGGCTGGCTACGAGGCCAGCGGCACGGGCAACATGAAGTTTATGATGAATGGCGCTCTCACGATCGGCACACGGGACGGGGCCACCATTGAGATGGCCGCAGAGGCCGGCGAGGAGAACTTCTTCCTCTTCGGCTTGACGGCGGAACAGGTGCAGAACAGCCGTGGTTGGTACTCCCCGGTCTGGCACTATGAGAACGAACCGGAGACGCGGGAAGCCCTGGACTTGATCTTCCAAGATCACTTCAGCCGCGACGAGCCTGGCATTTTCGCGCCGATCCGCGAGACGTTGATAGGGCGTGGCGACTACTACATGCACCTGGCGGACCTGACGTCGTACACCCAGGCGCAGCAGCGACTCGGCGATTTGTACGCCGACCCGGACGGCTGGGCCCGCAAGGCGATCATTAATATCGGCTGCTCCGGAAAGTTTTCCAGCGATCGCACGATCGCCGAGTACGCCGCCGACATCTGGAACGCGACGCCATGTCCGGTGGATTGAGGAGCTTGGCAGGAGTCCGAATTCATGATTTGTATCTCGATCGCACCGAAGTCGCGGCGATTCGCCCTGGTCGATATGCTCAACGCTGCTTCGCAATGCGATTTGGTGGAAGTTCGGCTTGACTGCCTCGACCAGTCGGCGAACATCGCCGAGTTGCTGGCGCACCGGCGGAAGCCAGTCATCATTGCCTGCCGGCGCGCCGAGGACGGCGGGGAATGGACGGGGCACGAAGAAGAGCGGCTGGCGCTTTTGCGGCAATGCGTGGTCAGCAAAGCCGACTATGTGGAGATCGAGCTGGACGTGGCCGACCAGATCCGGCCTTTGTCTCCCACCAAACGGGTGATCGCTTATACGAATCTCCTGGAAGTTCCAGGCAACTTGAATGAAATTTATCAGCGAGCCTTGACGAAAAGCCCCGACGTGATCAAGCTGGTCGTCCCCGCCCGTTCACCGGAGGAAGTGTGGCCGGTCGTGCAGATCCTCGCCAAGCCGGCAGCGCCCACCGTCGTCGTTGGGGTGGGCAAACCCGGGATCATGCTCGGGCTCTTGGCCCGCAAGGTAGGGGCCCCGTGGGTCTACGCGGCACTCGAACGAGGTATGGAAGCCTACCACGAACAGTTCACGGTGTCCGATCTCGAAACGGTCTACCACTACGGCAGCATCGATCGGTCCACGCCGTTTGTCGCGGTGACGGGATTCGGGGAACTGCAATACGTGACCGTGGCGCTAGTCAATGCAGCCCTGGCGCGCCTCGGCGAATCGGATCGTTGCCTGCCCCTGGAGATCGGCAGCAACACCCTGTTCCGCAAGGTGCTGGAAGTGGTAAAGGCAAAAGGCGCGGTCATCGATGCCGGGCACCAGGCAACCGTCCGGGAGCTGGCGACGGAACTGAAGCCATCGGCGAGGCTGGCTGAGACGGTCGATTTCATGACGCATGAGGACGGGAAGTGGCAAGGCCATTTTATCTATTTCCGCGGCGTACTGGCCGCACTGGAGAAAACGCTGCGGGCGAGCGAGCCGGTCAAGGGCGGCGAACCAGAGAAGGGGCTGCTGCAAGAACGGGTGATCCTGTTCGTCGGCACCAACGGCCTGTGCCGCGTACTGGCGACCGGCGCCAAGCAGGCCGGGGCCATTCCGATCATCGCAGGCAGCGACAAGCACGCCGCCCAGACTCTGGCGCAGGCCCTGGGCTGCCGGTTCGTCATTGAAGAGGCCATATACACGACGTTGCATGATGTGCTAGTACGCTGCGACGACACCGACCTGCACCCGGGCTTCCTCAAGCCCGGCATGACAGTCGTAGACGCGACGGCGCTTCCCAGGGCGTCGAAGCTGCTGGAAGACGCCGCAGAGCGCGGCTGTCATATCGTTTTGCCTCAGCAAGTGCTTGTGGAACTGGTAAACCGCTACCTGCGAGCGATCGCGGGCGAAACCGTACCGGGTGAGTTCCTCCTTGAGGTGCTACACCCTTTACAAGAGGATTAAGCCATGTCCAAGAAGAATCATGATAACGAAAGATCGGGTATGAAGCGCAAGGAATACGAGAAGGAACTGCGCAAGCTGCAAACCGAGTTGTGCCGCTTGCAAGCGTGGGTGATCCACAAGGGACTGCGCGTACTCGTCGTGTTCGAGGGGCGCGACGCCGCCGGCAAGGGTGGGACCATCAAGGCGATCATGGAACGAGTGAGCCCGCGCGTATTTCGCCTGGTGGCGTTGCCCGCGCCGTCCGACCGCGAAAAAACCCAACTTTATGCGCAACGCTACATTCAGCACTTCCCCGCCGCGGGCGAAGTCGTCATCTTTGACCGCAGCTGGTATAACCGGGCGGGTGTGGAGTACGTGATGGATTTTTGCACGAAGGATCAGTACAAGGCGTTCGTGGAGAACTGTCCGAAGTTCGAGAGTCACATCGTCAAGGCGGGAATCCTTCTAATCAAGTTCTGGCTGGAGGTCGGTCCGGAGGAGCAGGAGCGGCGTTTTGAGGCGCGGATCCAAGATCCGCTCCGCCAGTGGAAGTTGAGCCCGATGGACCTAGAGTCGTATGCGCGGTGGTATCCGTATTCCCGGGCACGTGATATGATGTTGGAAGCGACAGACACCGAGGATGCGCCTTGGCACATCGTCCGTTCGGACGACAAGCGGCGCGCTCGGCTAAACTGCATTGCGCATTTCCTCAAGATAATTTCCTACGAGGACGTACCTCGTGACAAAGTCAAATTGCCCAAGCGGTCGAACAAAGGAGAATACGACGAGCAGGCGAGTCTCAAAGGCCGGACTTTCGTGCCGGAGCGATACTGAAGGCTACTGAACTACGAAACTATCTCAAAAAGGGGTCGGACTCAGTTAGAATCACGGGGTCTGACCCCTTTTTGAAAAAGTTTCTGAGCGTGACATGCTGCTGCGTCAGGAGTTGGAACTGCTGCGTCGCTCCGCGGAGCGGTTTTTCACGGAACCGGAAGATCGAGCGTTGGCGGAAGTCAGCGATTTTCAGGGCGTGGGCGGCAAGAATGGGTTCAGAAAGGAGGACCGGCAGGTCAAGGAGGCGACACACCCATGAACATGGACCAGTTGATCAACATCCTCGTCACGATCACGCTGGTCGAGATGATGGCGGCGATCGGCCTGGGTGTGACATTCGGCGATCTCGTGGAGGTCGCCTGGAATTGGCGCCTACTAGCCCAGGCCGCAGCGGCGAACTACATTTGCGTTCCCGCTGCCGCAGTCGGCCTGTTGGTGCTGTTTCGTGCCAACTCCATGGTGGCCGCCGGGTTCCTGATTCTCGCGGCTTGCCCTGGTGCGCCGTTTGGCCCGCCATTCACCGCGATCGCGAGGGGGAATGTAGCCGTCTCCGTCGGGTTGATGGTAATCCTGGCCGGATCCTCGGCAATCCTCGCGCCGCTACTTCTTTACCTGCTTATCCCGCTGCTGTCGGAAAGCGAATCGCTGGCCGTGGAGGGAACGCGCATCGCCGGCACACTGTTCGTGACCCAGCTCGTGCCCCTGTGCGTTGGGGTCGCAGTGCGTCAGTGGCGCCCGCTCCTGGCGGACCGGCTCAAGGAACCGGCTAATCAGCTCAGCAAGGTCCTTAATCTGGTCGCGATCGGACTAATCCTGGTCGTGCACTTCGATTTGTTGACAGAAATTCGACTACGCGCTTTCGTTGGGATGCTGGCCCTACTGATCGCCAGCTGGGCTGCCGGGTGGCTGCTGGGTGGGCCGGGAACCGGCAACCGGAAAGCCATGACGCTGACGACTTCTTTGCGCAACGTTGGCGTGGGCCTAGTTATTGCGACAGGCGCATTTGCCAGCACAGCCGCCGTCACCGCAACATTGGTCTATGGCTTGTTCGAAGTTGTCGGATCGTTGCTGCTGGCTGTGGCGTGGGGCCGGCGGGCGCCGGCGGCGAACTGAGGTGCCGCGATGATCGTACTACTATTGTTTGCCTTGGGTCTGACGTGCGTAACCGTTCTCATTCATGCTCTGGCGACATGGGAAGCGATTATGCATCTGTTCCGTGACCGGCCCCAGAGAAAAGGCATCCTGACGACCGAAATCCTGATCGTCCGTGTCGTCACCATCATGCTGCTCTTGCACCTGGTTGAAGCCGGGATTTGGGCGGGGTTTTATCGGATCGCAGGGGTCCTCCCCGAGTTAGAGACGGCAATCTACTTTTCAATCACGAGCTACACGACGATGGGTTACGGCGACGTGGTACTGCCCGCACGTTGGCGCCTGCTCGGACCGATCGAGGGTGCGGTCGGGATACTCATGTTTGGTTGGTCTACGGCGATTCTCGTCGCCGTGATTACCAGGATCGGGCATCGACTGGTTCGTGGAACGGAAGCGGAAGGAAACGAAAAGGAAATTCAAAGGCCCGGGTGAAAGCTGCGGGGCGCGCAGGAACGCAAAGGAATCCAATCAATTCCGGCGCTGCTGCTTGTAGGGATTCTTCGGCTATTGCGGGTTGAAACGTGAAGTGATTCTTGGATAAGCCGGGCATGGCGACGTATAGACAGGGGGCGTTACGACGCCTATAAATACGATTGACGCTGCCATTACGATAAGGAAGTCAAATCGAGATTCACGTCCCGAAAGCTGCGTAATCGAGAAAGAACGTATCAATAAAACGAGGGAAGCGACTATGAATTACAACTTGAACCGGAGTCGAGTCCGCATCGGGGCCATGTTGATCATGCTGGGCATTGCGGTGGCCGGCTTATCGGCCTATTTGATCACCGGTAGGGAGGCCGCGGCGGATGAGGAGGTCGGCCTCCGGCCCCGCACTATTAATGCAGCTCAGGCCGAGGACGAGAAGGCGATCCGCAAGAGTACCGAAGCCTTCATGAAGGCATTCAACGCAGGGGACGTCAAGGCCATGATGGCCTTGTGGACGCCGGACGGAGAACTCGTGGATGTCGAAGGCCAAGTATTTCGGGGGCGTGACGCGATTGAAAAGATGTATGTCGCGCACTTTGCCAACGCCAAGGGTTCCAAGATCGAAATCACCATTGACTCCATTCGGTTTATCGGAAAAGACACCGCCATCGAGGCAGGGTGTGCAACCGCCCGACCCGCGACGGGCCGTGCAGCGACTTCCTGCCGGTTTACGGCAGTCCATGCCAAACGGGATGGGAAGTGGCTGATGGAAAGCGTCCACGAGTCGCACTATAAGACCAGTTCAAACTACGAAAACTTGCGGGACCTTGAATGGCTCATTGGGACCTGGACGGCCAATCCGCCGGGCGGTTTGGTCGAGATGACGTGCGAGTGGACAGCCAACCGAAACTTCATTCTTTGCAAGCAAGCGACCAAGAAAGGCGATAGTGTGATGGCGACGAGTACACAAGTAATCGGTTGGGATCCACTCCATGGCCGGATTCGCAGCTGGGATTTCGACTCGGAAGGGGGATTCGGCTCCGAGTTATGGACGCGGGACGGCCAGCGCTGGGTCCTCGAAGCGACGGGAGTGCGCCGCGACGCCACGGTAACCGAAGCCGCCAATGTCATCACCCAGGTCGATGCCAACGCCTTCACCTGGCAATCGATACGCCGCCGGGTCAACGGTGCCGAAATGCCCGATACGGCCGTAGTCAAGGCCGTTCGGGTTCCGGTAAACAAATAACCCCTATTCAACGCGAGACTGCTATGAGAAAACTTACTGTTGTTGCTTGTGCGATACTGGCTATTGGCATAGTGGTTGGCAGAGCGCCCGCTCAAGCCATTGGGTGGGCACCCGGGTTCTATCCCGGATATTATCCATTCGGCAGCGCATGGGGAGGCTGGGCAAACCGCCAGGAAGCCGACGCGTCGCGCGAGGAAGCTGCCCAACGGTCGGACGAAGCCCAGGCGGCGGTGGAACAGAGCGTGGCCGGCGCCCGTGCCGCGGAAGCCGAGCGGCGATCGAGCGCCGCAGCCGGGATGCGGGCAGCCGAAGCCCGCCGCTGGGCCGCGCTTCAGTCGCGGGAAGATGAGGACAGATCCCGAGCCCGTATTGCAAGGCTAGAGGCCCGGCACGTGGCTGCGGATCGGGAAGCCATCGCGAAAGGTGTAACCGGGGCGTGGAGACAATTCACTGTCGCTGCCACCGGGGGAAAGACGTTGCCAAGCGATTTCGGCGGAGCTACCGTTGCGGCGGATACTCCGGCTTCTTCTGCGGCAGCGGTCACACGGCCTATCTCACTCGGAGTCCAAGCGGCGCGGGGCGCGGATGTCCGCGCCAATTTCCAACATGGTTTCCTTTTCACGACGCAATGGTTCAAAGACCATCCTGGTTCCTGGAGTCCCGAGAAGTGGGCGAACACGGGGGACTCTGCCAATCCGTCGGGCAGTGCCTGGCGCTACACGAATTGGAACGGACTACTCAACTGGCTAGGCTGGAACATCAAACCGATCAGCTTTGATTACGGGATTGATGTCAAAATCGAATACGGTATCGTTTTCCGCGACGAGGCGAAGGAGGCAACGGAAGAAGATTACTATGCACAAGCCGTCGAGTTGGCGCAGACCAAAGCGGGAGCGTCGGCGGGCGCGGAGGGGTGGCTGCCACTCGGCGTATTCGCCCTTGTGCAGGAAGGAAAAACCGAACCGAGTGCCGTCACCCACATGGCCATCAGCAAGTCCGGCATGATCCGGGGAAACTACTATAAACCGGCGACCAAAACCGATTATGTGCTGCGTGGAGCGGTGGATAAAAAAACCCAGCGGGTAGCCGGTATGCCCGGCGATCAAAAAGAAATTGTCTTCGTGGTGGGCCTGCAAAATCTAACCCAGGATGTGACCCCGATCCTGGTCTTCCCCAGCAAGGATAAGGCGCAACAATGGCTGATGGTGCGGCTCAAATCCCCGGAAGCGCCAAAACCCATCGAAACCGTGCGCCCGGAGCCATCGCCGGCACCCGATGGTCAAGGAAAGGCTCATCTTGAAATTACGGTTCCGGACGATGCGGAAGTCTGGTTTGACGGGTACAAGTCGACGCAGAGCGGAACCGTGCGCAAGTTTTCCACGCCGCCCCTGCAAGCGGGAGAGCCTTACGGCTACGACGTTCGCGTGCGGTGGACCATGAATGGCGCGCCAGTCGAGGAAACGCGTACGGTGGTTGTCCGTGCCGGTGAGCGCACCCGCGTGGACTTCACAGCGCCCGGATCGTAGTGCGTGGGGCGTAAAAAGCACGATACCACTGCCCACGCTCCACGAAGTGAAGGTGAATCGGAAAGGAAGGAGAAGGCCGTGACGGGAGGAAGGAAACTCATTTCGGCCCTGTACGTGGACCGGGAAAGTCAGCAGTGGATCGTGCTGGACCCGGACGGAAACTTCTGGAAAGTGTCGGGTGAGGATCACAACCCTTGGGACCAACGCCAACCGTTTTACCCGACCGAAGAAACGGAGCTCGAGCCGGTTCCGGGGCATTACAAGTACATGCTCGGTCTGCCGACCTAACGAAAGAATTGGTGCTTCATGTCCGCCGAAGAAGTCCGCCTGGAGGAGGCGCGTGCGCAGAAGGCTTCCTGGAAAAAGTGGGGACCGTACCTGAGCGAGCGGCAGTGGGGAACCGTCCGCGAGGATTACAGCGAAGGCGGCAACGCCTGGGACTACTTTAGCCACGATCAAGCCCGGTCGCGCGCCTACCGGTGGGGCGAGGACGGCCTGGCCGGCATCTCGGACGACAAGCAACAGCTCTGCTTCGCGCTCGCTCTGTGGAACGGCAAGGACCCCATCCTCAAGGAGCGGTTGTTCGGCCTGACTAACAGCGAGAGCAATCACGGCGAGGACGTAAAGGAATACTACTTTTACCTCGACAGCACGCCGACGCACTCGTACATGAAATACCTTTACAAGTATCCGCAGGCCGCTTTCCCCTACGCGAACCTTGTCGCCACCAGCCACGGCCTTAGCCGCAGCCAGTTCGAGTACGAGTTACTCGACACCGGTGTCTTCGATCAGGACCGGTACTTCGACGTGTTCGTGGAATACGCCAAGGAGACGCCGGAGGACATCCTGATCCAGATCTCGATCCACAACCGCGGCCCGGAGGCGGCCGAGCTGCACGTTCTGCCGACGCTGTGGTTCCGCAATCAATGGTCCTGGCAGGCCATCGCCGAGCGGCCGACATTGCAGCGCGCCGGCAACGCGGTCAAGGCGGTCCATCCTGCCCTGGGAGAGCGGTATCTGTACTGCGAGGGCGATGCGACGCTCTTGTTCACGGAAAACGAAACCAACACGCAGCGCATCTTCGGCGTTGCCAATCGGACCCCGTACGTCAAGGACAGCATCAACAATTACATCGTTAACAGCCAAAAGGAGGCAGTCAATCCGGAGCAAAAAGGCACGAAGGCGGCGGCACACTATCGCGTGCGTGTGAAGGCCGGCGGAAACGAGGTGATTCGGCTGCGCCTGAGCGATCGTACGCCGGTTGCCTTTACACTGGGCAATGGGCGATCGGCGACGCCATTCGGCAGCGATTTTGACGACATGTTCGAGATGCGACACAAGGAGGCCGACGAGTTTTACGACATCGTGATACCACGCTCGCTGAGCACTGATGAAGTCAATGTGATGCGGCAAGCGCTGGCAGGGATGCTGTGGAGCAAGCAGTTCTACCACTACGACGTGGACAAGTGGCTCGAGGAGCGAGGCTCCGACCCGTTCAAGGCCAATCGCAAGCAGGCGCCGCGTAACGATCACTGGCACCACATGTACAACGGCGACATCATCTCCATGCCGGACAAGTGGGAGTACCCGTGGTACGCGGCGTGGGACCTCGCCTTCCACGTCATCCCCCTGACGCTCGTGGACCCGGACTTCGGTAAGCAACAACTAAAGCTAATGCTGCGCGAGCGCTACATGCACCCGAACGGCCAGATCCCGGCCTACGAATGGAACTTTGGCGACGTCAACCCTCCCGTGCATGCCTGGTCCACAATCTTCACCTATCGCCTGGAAATGGCGCAAAAAGGCGAAGGAGACAGGGAATGGCTCAAGAGCTGCTTCCAGAAGCTGCTGTTGAACTTCACCTGGTGGGTCAATCGCAAGGACCGCTCGGGCCGCAATATCTTCGAGGGCGGCTTCCTCGGCCTGGACAACATCGGCGTGTTCGATCGCAGCGCCCCTCTGCCGACGGGCGGCTACCTGGAACAAGCGGACGGCACTGCCTGGATGGCACTTTTCTGCCAGAACATGCTGGAGATCGCCGCGGAACTCGTAAAAACCGACCCGGACTATGTCGACATGGCGCTCAAGTTTGTCGAGCACTTCTTTTGGATCGCATCGTCGATGGGCCATGTCGGCAGCGACACCGGCATGTGGGACGAGGAGGACGGCTTCTTCTACGACGTGCTGCGCCTGCCCAACGGCCAGGCCAAACGGCTCAAGGTGCGGTCTATGGTCGGCCTTCTGCCCTTGTGCGCGACGACCGTCTTCGAAGGGGACGCTTTGGTGAAATATCCGGAGCTTGGGGAGCGCATTCGCTGGTTCCTCGAGGCTCGGCCTGAAATTCGCGCGGCGATACACGACCCGGTCAAGACTGGTGTTGCCGGCCGCCGGCTCGCCTCCATTCTCGACGAGACCAAGCTCCGCCGTGTGCTGGCCAAGATGCTTGATGAGAACGAGTTTCTCAGCCCGTTCGGCATCCGCTCGCTGTCGCGCATTCATGCCGCTCATCCGTACGTCTTCCATGCCGGCGGCCAGGAATACCGCGTCTCGTACCTGCCGGCCGAATCGGACACAGGAATGTTCGGCGGCAATTCCAACTGGCGTGGCCCCATCTGGATGCCCGTCAACGGTCTGATTATCCGAGCTCTATTGCAATACTTCAGCTACTATGGAAACGAGTTCACGGTTGAATGTCCCACGGGCTCCGGGCGGCAGATGAATTTGTATCAGGTCGCCGAGGAGCTCGCCCGGCGGGGCAGCAACATCTTCCTACGCGACGATCACGGCCGGCGTCCGGTCTATGGAGAGACTCGAAGGTTTCAGGAAGATCCCCACTGGCGCGACCTCGTGTTGTTCTACGAGTACTTCCACGGCGACAACGGCGCAGGCCTAGGCGCCAGCCATCAGACCGGCTGGACCGGCCTCGTCGCCCGCGGCATGCATCTGTTCGCGACAACAACGCCCGAGCAGATGCTGCAGCTTGGCAAGATCGCCGCAGTGGTCCAGAAGCCCCGAAGCGAAGCGTTGGCTGGTGTGTCATAAGCCGAAAGGATGAGGTATGAGGGAAGAATCGGAAGGCTTAAAGTTGTCTTTTTCATTCTTCATCCCTCATCCTTCATCCTGTCTCGGCAGGTGGTCTGTTGGTTGGTTCTAGCATGCCCTCTTCCATGAACAAGATTGGCCTCGCGCTTTCCGGCGGCGGCTTTCGGGCGAGTCTGTATCCCCTGGGCCTCGTCCGGTTTCTCCGTGACGCAGGCAGGTCCCGGCAAAAGTACGGATGCGTAACGTCGAGAGCTCAGTGCCCGGTCAGAAAGAGTGTTACTGGGAAGCGAGCTATGATTTCGAGAAAGTGCCTGCCGGCGAATTTGTGGATCTCATTTTTGAAGAACTCTCTCCTGGACAGTTTCTCAAGCGCAGTGAGAATTCGACCACTCTCTCTGCTGAGATTCACGCAGACATCGCCGAAGTGACACGCTGGATCCTGATACCCAAGGGGAGAGAGTACCGGAGTTTTCGCGTTGCCCGGTACAAAACGGAAGAGCCGGACAAGTTGGAACCGGTGAGGATAGTCACGGAATACCTGGCGGAGGATTACACCATCCTTGCCTACAAATTGCTGTCCGTGAAGGCCGGCTATACCTACGAAGTCACCTGGTACTACAAGTAGGGACTCGCTTGGTCTGACTCCAAACGAGAAGATCGAACTGAGGCACGATGCTGGTGGTGTCGTCCGGGGCTGTGACAGCCCCGCAGAGATTATTTATTAAAAACGGGGGATGGCTGTCCGATGACCTGGCTGCAGCGCTATCGTATTCGACACTACATCAGCAATTCCGTCTGGATTCTGCCCGTGCTCAGCGCGGTGGCGGCAGTCGCGGCGGTCCGCGTGCTGCACTGGATCGAACAGGAAATGGGCTGGGTATCGCCAGTGGATCCGGATACCGCCCGCGCCGTGCTGGGGACCATGGCCTCGGCGCTGTTCACCTCCATCGTTTTCGTGTGTACGGCGCTGTTGGTGGCGGTGCAACTTGCCAGCGCCGCACTCACCCCACGCATCATTGCCCTGGTGTTCAGAGATCCGATTACCAAGTCGTGCTTGACACTGCTGGTCTTCACGTTCACGTTCTCGCTGGCGGCCCTGATTCGTATCAAGGCCGCCGTGCCGTTGTTAACCGCGCATCTGGCCGCTTACGTCAGTTTGGTTAGCCTCTGTGCATTTTTCTATCTAATTGATCACCTGGGCAAAGCGCTGCGGCCGAGCGGGGCGTTGCGGGGAGTTGCCTGGCTGGGCGGCAAAGTGATCGATTCCGTTTATCCAGAACGTTTTGACAAGTTGCAGGAAGGAATCGCGCCTAATGCTCTGCACGTTCCTGGTGGGGAGCCGGGCGTCATGATCCCCAGCCTCAGAGACGGCGTGGTTCTTGCTTTCGATGATGAGGGACTTTTGTCCCTGGCCCGGCGTGCGGACTGTCTCATTGAGCTGCTTCCCCAGGTGGGCGATCACGTGGCCGCCGGAGACCCGTTGTTCCGCATTTTTCCGGGCAGCGCGACACTCCCGGCAGAGGCTTTGCGCCAATCGGTGGCTGTTGGTCAGGAACGCACGCCCGAGCAAGACCCGACCCTTGCGTTCCGCATCATGGTGGACATCGCATCCAAGGCGCTGTCGCCGGCGATTAATGACCCGACCACGGCGGTTCTCGCCCTAGACCAGATCCATTCTCTCCTCCGCAAGGTGGGTAATCGGCGCCTGGCTGACGGACACGTGGGAGATACTACGGGCCACCTTCGACTCGTGTACCGCACTCCGGACTGGGAGGATTTCGTCCGCCTGGCCGTCACCGAGATTCGTCAATTCGGTCATGCGAGTATCCAGATCGCGCGGCGTTTGCGTGCCATGATGGAAAACCTGATTCTGACGTTGCCCGAAGCGCGGGCCACGCTGCTTCGCCAGGAACTGGTTTTGTTGCAGCGCTCCTCCGAACGTTCCTTCGCGGAACCGGAAGATCAAGCGTTGGCGGCGGTCAGCGATTTTCAGGGAGTGGGGGGGAAGCATGAAACGAATCAGAAGCGGTAAGGAATGAATTCCGCTATCGTCGACCAGGTATTTGGCCATCCGGGATTGAGACGTCATGACAACACCGCATTATCCTTCGCTCTACCAGATCAACACTCGCGCCTGGCTGACCGAGTTGTCGAGCGACCTGGGCCGGGCGGCCACGCTGGACGACATTCCCGGCGCTGCGCTGGACTGGCTGGCCCGGATGGGCTTTGACTGGATCTGGTTCCTGAGCGTGTGGCAGACGGGTTTGGCCGCGCAACAAGTATCGCGCCGCAACGCGGAATGGCGGCGGGAATTCCAGGAAACGCTGCCGGACCTGCGCGATGAGGATATTCCCGGTTCGGGATTTGCCATCACCGATTACAGCGTCCACGCCAAGCTCGGCGGCAACGCCGCGCTGGCCCGGCTGCGCGAGCGGTTGCAGCAGCGCGGCCTCAAGCTCATGCTGGATTTCGTGCCGAATCACATGGGGCTCGGCCACCCCTGGGTGGAAGATCATCCCGAGCATTTCATCCGCGGCACGGAACTCGACCTTGCCCGCGCCCCGCAGAACTATACGTGGGTGAAGCGCAAGGCGGGTGACCTGCTGCTGGCACACGGCCGCGACCCATATTTTCCGGGGTGGCCCGACACCCTGCAACTCAACTACGCGAACCCTGCCACACAGGAGGCGATGACCGGCGAACTACTGAAGATCGCCGGCCAGTGCGACGGCGTGCGCTGCGACATGGCCATGCTGGTATTGCGCGACGTGTTTGAACGCACGTGGGGACAGCGTGCCCCCCTTTTCTGGCCGCAGGCAACCCGGCGCGTGCGGGAGCGCGTGCCCGGTTTCACCTTCATGGCCGAGGTGTACTGGGACCTGGAATGGACCCTGCAGCAACAAGGATTCGATTACGCATACGACAAGCGATTGTATGATCGCCTCCGCGACGGCCACGCCCGGCCGGTGCGCGAGCATTTTCATGCGGGGCTGGATTATCAGAACAAGCTCGCCCGCTTTCTGGAAAATCACGACGAGCCGCGTGCGGCAGCAACATTTCGTCCAGGGGTCCATGAAGCTGCGGCAGTCGTCACGTTCCTGTCGCCGGGCCTTCGGTTCTTTCATGAGGGCCAATTCCAGGGGCGAACGAAACGGATCTCACCGCACCTGGGCCGGCGCCCGGATGAACCGGTCGATGCGGATCTGGCGAAGTTCTACGACCGGCTGCTCGCCGTGCTCCGCCAACCGCTCGTGCGAGAAGGCCGCTGGCAATTGCTCGAATGCGTGCCGGCATGGGAAGGCAACTGGACGTGGGATTGCTTCCTGGCGTTCGCCTGGCAAAGGTACGCTCAAGAACGGCTGCTTGTCGCCGTGAACTACGCTCCGAACCAGAGCCAGTGTTATGTCCAGGTGCCATTCACGGACCTGGGAGGCCGGCAGTGGCGGCTTCAGGACCAGCTAAGCACGACGGTCTACGATCGGGACGGCAACGACTTGCAGTCGCGCGGACTGTACCTGGATATGGCGCCCTGGCAGGCCAGCATCTTCTGTTTGACGATGCCGTCGCAAAAGGAGACGGGTCTGGCTGATGGGCACGGCTGGCACGGGTAAAAGACACAGACAGTAGGGAAGGTGCTACCTGTCCGCAGGAACCATGACGATCCGGAAACCGAGGTTCCAGCGATGATCGTCGGGGGCTCGGCGCAGGCGGATCGCCGATCGGCATTGTTCGCCGCCCTCGCCCCAGGAGCCGCCGCGGCGGACGCGGAAACTCCGATCGCCTTCATACTCGTAAGTATCCATACACCATTCCCAGACGTTGCCATGCATGTCATAGAGACCGAAAGGGTTCGGTTGGTAGGAACCCACCTTGCAGGTCCGCTCGAGCCACAGCCCCTTGGCGGCGCCACCATATGGCATTGTCCCGCGAAAATTAGCCTGCGCGGATGAAAGACTGTTGCCGAAGTTAAACACTTGATTAGATGAAGCCCCGCCGCGACACGCATATTCCCATTCGGCTTCGCTTGGCAAGCGATAGGCCCGCCCTGCCCTTTGCTCGGCGGGCAGTGCTGATAATTTCTTGCAGAACTCGACCGCCTCATGCCAGGAAACGTTTTCCACCGGAAAGTCGCCCGTGTTCCCGATTCCCTTGACCTTTTCTTTGCCGCCGCCCGGCTGACTCCAGCTTTCATAATCGGCGCCCTTCCTCCCGGCGGTGCGGGCTGAGAAGTAGCTGGGGTTGAAGCCCATAACTTTCTCGAATTGCTCCTGGGTCACCTCGTGAACGCCCAGGTAGAATGCGTTTTTTATTTCCACCTCGCGCTGTTCCTCGTCCTTGTTTCGTCCTTTCTCTTCCTTGGGAGATCCCATCGTGAACTTGCCCGGCGGAACCAACACCAATTTCATGCCGATGCTGTTCTCGATCTCACGAGGGGGCTTCTTGCCCTGGCCAACGCTGAACGCATACTGCTCGAGCTCGTCGTTGTCGGTCGCATGACCGCGCTCATCGACTGGCGCAGCCCCCTGACCCTCTGCAGTGGACTGAGTTCGTTCGGGGACCGTGTCGGCCGCCTCGGCATTGCGCGGGTTGACAGCGCGCTGGAGCCGACCGAGCGTGTAGCCCGCGCCGCAGGCCACGAAGATTCCCACACAGAGGATCACATCCCTACGGGTCATGATGAAATTCTATACAAGTCAGCATCAATTTAAGGCGGGAAATGACAGGCACGGCTCACAAGTCGCGATTTCGGGAGAGTCAAGATTCCCGACTGTTTCTTTTCATTAGATGCCGGGACATTCCGGGCCGTTCATTTGCCGCACTATTGGGCCGGGCAAAAGCCAACGAGGAATTGAAATCATCCATGCCGAAGTGGGAGAAGAATTGCTCGCGCTGTTGCTCCGGAGAAATTGACAAAGTTGGCAATGCATTGTCGCCGTGGTGGAGCGGAGATAATCGGTCAACAACAGATTCTGGAGAGCGTCTTCCCAGGAGGTATTTACTTCCGGGGTAGGAGCATCATCGGCGACGGGCGCATCAAGGGCGTCGGCCCCGATGGGAAAGAAATCCGCCAATCCAGCGAAAGATCTTCTGGCACAGCTTTTGCGGTGTGTCTGAAAGAATTGGGGCACGCGAATGCATGGCCGATCTGAGATTCTTTTAGTCGCCGGTTTACTGTTGCAGAGATTGAACGAGCTTGCCAAAGAAACTTGCCAAGATCGGCAATCGCTGGAAAAAAATCGAGCAGAAGCTAACTCATTGGACCACAAATTGAGTGCGTTGATGAGAACTCTTAAAGAAATAGATAAACAATATTCGTGAAGTTGCGCAAGTTCATTCTTCAATTTGCGCAATTCTCTTCACTTTGCCATTTCCGTGGTAGTTTTGCAAATCTACGAGGTTACAGCGGATCGGCGCTGATGCGAAAAGCGGCAATTTCTTCGCGGCCGAATGGATTAAATTCCCAGGTGTCGCCGCCATCGGAACTGGCGGCCCAGATGCCGTACTGCAGAGGGCTGCTCCAGTTCCAGCCTCCGGATGTGTCATTGGCGCTGGGAAACGCGGCCAGCCAGTAGGTCGTGTCTTGCTCCAAGACGGGATTCAGCATTGAGATGCCGACGGACAGTGTCTGCGACTCCGAATAGACGTACGGCACATCATCAAAGATGAATGACTCGAGCACGTCCCCCGGGGAGCCATTATCATCGGCTCGCAGTTCCACGATAAACTCATTGGTGCCCGGGATCAGAGTAACACCGAGGGGCAATTCAACATAGGTTAAGGCGCCTGTGAAGGCGGCCGTGAACGGCATGGCTTTACCGCCCGCCGGGGAACTGCCGCTCCCGTCTGGGCCGCGGAGCACATAGGAACTGTCACGATCCCAGCTGTCATCGTCGCCGAGGTTACTGAAAAGAACATCGGCACGTACGCTGGCGGCCAAACCGAGTACGCCAACGAGTGCCCACGCCCATAAATGGACCCGATTCGCTTTGCTTAGCATTCCCAGGTGCTCCTTCGTAGTTGTCATGAACATTTCAATGTTGCGTTCTATTATCATAATTTTATTAGAGTCGTGCAAGACTTTTGTTAGTGAAAAAATGCATCCTCATTTCTTATCCAGCATCTTGAATGAGCTCAAGAAAGCGTCCGCGTCGGTGGAGGTCACGATATCCTCGGTCTTGCCATCGACCAGGGCATACATGACCCATCCGCCCTTGAGGTACAGGCGCACGCGGACAACGCCACGGCCGCCCTGAATCTGATACTCCATGCCCGCGACATTGGCTAGTTTGAGGTCCTTTTCCTCAGTGACCTTGCCTTTGACTTCTTTCACAATGATGTCACGGAACGTTTCGAAGCGTTCGTCTTTCGGGATCTGGCGCATGACAACCGCGGGGATGCCGATCGACGCGGCGATGTAGATGGTACCATCCGGCGATGTGCTCTCCGCGTATTCGATCGGCACACGATGGCTTTTGATGGTCAGGATCCGGCTGCCCTGTCGCGATTTCACCCCGGCGGGCATCCGGACCGTGTATTGGCCGTTCTTGGGTGTGAACTCCCGGCTCCCGCTGTTGTCGCCCGGGTTTTTCCCGGCGTCCGGAGGTTTGACCCGGTTCGGGCGGGCCACATCGTCATCGCGGGAGTTGCGGTCGAACAGCAAGCCGATCCCCGTGTTGTTCTCCTTGCTCGTGGTACCAACGATGCCGACGACCGGCCGGCCGTTGCCGATCAGCATCGTTCTCCCTCCCGGGCGCGGATCCCCAAGCCACTCGCTCTCATAGGAATCGCTCGGATCGAGCGTGTCTCCCTTGATGCGCATGAAGGTCAGCGACAGGCCGTCGGCATTGGCGCCGGTCTTGACGTTCATGGCTCCCACTGCGTAGCCCGGCTTCGCAATCAACCGGGTCACGCGCGTGAGGTTGGTCCCATGCTGCTGGCCGAGCGACTCGTTATCCCCAGCCCGAAAGACTGCTCGAACGGCATGGAGCACATCGATATTGAGGAACTTGCCCAGGCCGACCTCGAGCCCGACGAGCAGCGCGCCCTGTGGTGCTGCGTCCGTGTACGGGTCCCGGCCGAAGCCGCCGCCGAGGACGCGCGTACGGCCGGCTTGAGTGATGATTTCGTCTGGGCGGCTGGAGTCGGTATTGCGGGCGACGATGTGGCTGCCAATGGGGCCGCGACCCGCCTTTCCCCCCGCGGCCTCCCAGACCGCCTGCACCAACATCTTGCCGCCCGACAGGCCCTCCACCGAGAATTCGCCAACGGCAAGGTTCTTGTCGATGGTGAGTTTGATCGTCTTGCAACCGGGACGACGATCCAGAGACTCCTTGCCCTTGGGCTCGGCATCATTTTTCAAGGCCGCGAGGTAGTGCAGGCTGACCGAACGGACCTGGTTGAGCGGATCGATCAAGGGCAACTCGACGCGGGCTTTCAACTTGCCGCCCGGTGCCGGCAGAAAGGCGATGCGCCCGCCGCCGACCCGGCCCTCGAACAGGGGGCCGATCTCGGCCGCCGGGATGATGAACCCGATGCCGCTATTCTTGATCGTCGCGACAGCCACGCCCACGAGCCGGCCCCGGCTGTCGACCACCGGCCCACCGCTGTGGCCGGGATTGAGGCTGCCGTCAATCTGGACGAAGACCAGTTCGCCGTCATCGTTGTGCCGCAGGCTGGAGACTGATGCTTTCCCGACCGTAATGGAGGGATTGCCCTTCGAAGTGGACAGGCTCTGGCCGAAAGGGAAGCCGAACGTCCAGACGGCCATGGTTTCGACCAGCCTGGGAGGATCGGCATAGGGAATGGCCTCCGGCAGACCCTGGATTCTCGCGACGCGGAGTACCGCCAGATCGCAGCGCGAATCGGCGGCGAGAATCTCGGCCTGTCCGCTGCGTTCGGTTTTTGTGCCGCTGTCGAAGACGACCGTGACTTTGGTGTTCGGGGGAATCGCCGGGGAATCCGATCCCGGTTTGGGGCCCTGGCTCGTGACGGCAAGAACATGCTGATTGGTGACAATGAGGGCGTGGTCGCCCTGGCCCTTGACCACGAAGCCCGAACCACTCCCCTCCTTGCCGCCCGCCGCGACGCGAATGAAGACGGCGGCGCGTTTGACGGCCTGCACCGTGTCGGGGGAGATTGAATCGTCCGAACGCACTTCGAGTCCAAGGAGGAGTAGACAGCAGGACAGGAGCAGGGATTTCGAGAGCATGCGAATACCTTGAGGAAGGAGAGGGACGGCGGCGAGCGGGCATGAGGCTGGGTACATCAAGAGCATACAGAGTCTGCGCGGCGACTGTCAATGCAATAAGTGAAGGGCTATGCAAACTGTGATCTGAGGAAACTCCAGAGCGCACCAGTTGTTCCCGCGTTTTGCGGCTTGCCCTCACGGTTGCCGTTGCCGCTCCTCGATGAGCGCACGGAAATCGGCGCGGCCGCGGAGGGAATCCAGGTCGGCATCCGTAAGGACCTGCATCGGCGAAACTGCGTCGCCGGCCTGCCGCAACAGTACTACAGCGCGCACTGCATACCGGTCGGCGAGGTGTGCGTCCTGCTTTAGGGTTGCTACAGACAGTGCATAGACGCACGCCAGGTTGTAAAACGCTGTCGGGGAAAGGTTGTTGTCGCTGGCCAGCTCGTCCGCCAGGGCGCTGGCCTTCGCATGATCGCCGGCACGGGCCAGGGACCGTGCGTGAAGCAAGCGATAGTGCCAGCGGTCCGGACCAGAGTACCGGGCCAGCATCCGCTCCCAGTCCTGCGCGGCTTCGGCATGACGCCCGAGTTGCTCGAGTGCCTGGGCGCGGCCGAGGCAAGCCAGGCTGAGAAAGCGTGCTGCATCGGCATGGCGCGCATCGCGAGCGAGGACTTGTTCCGCAGCCTGGATGGCCCGGGCGTACCATAGCAACGCAGCCTCGCACTGGTCCTGGGCCCGCAGGCGGTGCCCCTGGCTGCAATAGCCGCCGGCTAGAGTCGTGGCGTAGGCCGGCCACGTCGGGAAATCCGCCACGAGCTTCTCGTTGATGCTCAAGGCTTGGTGCAACACCTGTTCCGCTGCCGCAAAGTCCTTTCGGGATAGGGCCACCCCGCCCCGATTGTAAAGTGCTTCAGCCCAGAGATGCCGGACGTGAGGCGCGTCCGGAAATGCCTCCGCCTCTTGTTGGAAGAGGGAAGCAGCTCGGCGAATGTAGCCATCCGCCTCGTCCAAGCGCCCGCGCGAACCAAGCATCATGCCCAGTTTGTTACAACTGTTCGCCAGCTGCAATCGGGAGCCAAGGGGATCTTTCCCTTCGTCGAGCAATCGCTCATCCACTACGACAGCCTGGCGAAACGCGTCCTCCGCTTCCGCCCATTTCTGCTGGTCCCAGAGAACCGTCCCGAGGGCCTGGTAGGTGACTGCCAACCGATTTCGGTTCGGCAAGTACGCTGGCTGCGACCCGATAAGTTCTTGGCGAAGGCGCAGCGCCTGCCGAACCGCTGCTTCCGCCTCTGCCTGCCGCTGCTGATTCCGAAACAAATCGCTCATGGCGGTGTGGTAGGTCGCCAGATCGTGGCGGTACGCCGCGATGGTGGGAAAGTCAGCGGCCAATTTCTCCGCAATAGCAACCGCCTGCCGTGCCGATGCCTCCGCCTCCGCGGACTGACCGAGCTCACTCTGGATGACACCGACTTGATGATACGCCTCGGCCGTACGCTGGCGGACCGCGGGGTCGTTGCCCTTCTCCTCGAGGAACTGCTGATAGATGGTCAGCGCCTCGCGGAGCATTTTGTGGCGCACGCGCGGGATGTCCTGCGTGGCCGAGAGGTCGTCCGCCAAGGTGTGCAGTAGATCATCGACTGCCTTGCGCGCCAGGGTAAACTTTGCCTGGGCGTCGGCTGCGCTACGTTCCGCCGCGGCGCGGGCCGCGCTTTCGCGCAGGTTCGCTTCCTCCAGCGCCAGGTTCTTGGTCCGCAACTCGGCGGCGAGCTGAGTCTGGTGATAGGCGACGACGACTCCCGCCGCCGTCGCGATCAACAGCAGCACGGCTACGATCACACTCAGACCGGCCACGAGCGGATTGCGCCGGCACCAGCGCCACAGCCGCTCCCCCGTTCCCACCGGGCGAGCTTGGATCGGCTCGCCTTTCAGGAAGCGCTCGAGGTCGGCGGCCAGTGCTTCGGCACTCGCATAGCGCCGCAAAGGCTGCTTGTCGAGGCATTTCAAGCAGATGGTTTCTAAATCGCGACTCACCTTCGGCTGCAAACGCGATGGCGGCACCGGCTCGTGGTGGCGAACTTGGAGCAGCGTGTGCAGCGGGTCCAGACCCTGAAACGGCGGTCTGCCAGTGAGCAATTCATACAGGATGGCCCCCAGGCCGTAGATATCTATGGCCGGACCGGCAGCTGGCGCCTTGGCTCCGTTCGCCGCGGCCGAAGTGTGCGCTGCATGGCGGCCAGCCTGTTCCGGTGCCATGTAGCTGGGCGTGCCGATAATCTGGCCGCCATAGGAGATGTCTGCCGGCACGTCCAGCTGCCGCGCCAGCCCAAAGTCCGTGATCTTCGGTTGGTAAGCCGTGAGTGGTGAATCGTGAGTAGTGGAGGCTGCCTCGGACCGCTCGCCACTCACCACTCTACTACTCACCAGAAGCACATTCGCCGGTTTCAGATCGCGGTGAATGACCCCGTTCTGGTGGGCGTGGTGGATAGCCAGCGCCAGCACCCGCACCAGGGAAGCGGCTTCCCGCACCGGCTGTGGCATGGCATGCATTCGGTCGCGCAAACTCGGCCCTTCCACCAGCTCCATGACCAGGTACGGCGCGCCGTCGTGCTCGCTGACCTCGTAGATCTGCACAATGTTGGGGTGCTTGAGCCTAGCAACGACTTCTGCCTCCCGCAGGAACCGCCGGCGCTCCTCCGCGCGATCGAGAGTCGTGGGCCACATCATCTTCAAAGCCACCAGGCGCTTGAGGCGTTCATCGCGGGCCAGGTAGACCACTCCCATGCCTCCGTGCCCCAGCTCGCGAAGAACCGAGTACGCTCCCAGCCGCCGCGGCCGGCGTGAATGCGGCGGACCGGAAAATACCGTGGCGGGTGAGCGAACAGACAACGCCGGGCCTTCCCCTCCGGTAACCGCAAGCCGCGAATCAAGCCCGGGCCTGGTCGTGGAATTCCACTCCGCGCCCTTGTCTTGCGCGCTGGGCAGAGGAGGCTGGTCGTCGGCCAATTGCCCGGGTGGCGCCAGCTCCGTTCGCAGTCTGTTCAAAAACGCTTCCGGTGGGTCTAACTCGCCGCTTTGCTCGCTGCTCGCGTCGGCCGGCGTGCTCGCTTCGCGAAGCACCTCGCGCCACCGTCTCTCCTCGTCGTCATCAGTCAGGCGCAACAACTCCTGTTCGCAGAGCGTGCATCCCGTCAAATGGTCTTCCAGTGCGAGGCGCTCGTGCTCTGCCAATCGACCGGCCAGCAGATCAACCAGTTGGGTAAAATACGAGCAGGACATCGTTGAGTTCCTCTACAGGAGGGGTTAGTAGAGATTAAGGGTTTTTCGCTAACCCCTAATCCCTGACCCCTCACCCCTGACAGCGGCGGACTTCTTCCTTGATGAGCTTCTGCACGTTACTCCGGGCCATGAAGACAGCTCCGATTGTCATTCCCAGTTGGCCGGCGACCGCGGCGCCGGAGAGGTCTTCCAGAGCAAGCAGCCGGAACGCTTCCCAGGTCCGGGGCTGAACGCGCCGGCGCACCCGCGCAATGGCCTGATCAAGCAGTGCCCAATCGCTTTCCCCTTCGACGAGTTGAATCCAGTCCTGGCCGACAGACACGGATTCGAGGAACTCGCCGATCGCCTCATTTCCGCTGCCTACACCGGCACGCCGGCGGTGTTCCAGGAACTTGACCCAGCTTCGGTGGGCCACGGTCTTTAGCCAGGCCCGGAAGCTCCCCGCCTCGTCGTAAACAAACGCACTCATCTGCCGGGCCAGGGCGACCAGCACGTCCTGCGTGACATCCTGGGCATCACTGTCCTGTAGACCCCAGCGGCGGCACCAGCGGTACACGCGCTTGCCATAGTGGTTGACGAACTCCTCCCAGGCTGCCTGGTCGGCAGGACTGGCCCGCAACCGCTCCAATAGGCTGAGCCGGGTCATCGAGCCCGGGTCATCGGACATGGGTTAATTCCTAGTTGGGACCGAAACCTCAAACCGACTTTCCCTCATAAGGCCGTGAGCCACGAAAAAATCTTGCAAAATCGGGTTTAGGTTTCGGGTTGTCATGGCAAATATAGATATCATACACAGCCCTTTCGGCCGTTGGAACGACCCTTTTGGGCAGCGCCCTTGTTACAAACTGTTATCGGAATGTCAGTTGCGGCCTGGCGTCGAGCGCCGCTCGAAAGACTCGTTCATCGGCAAAGATTTCATGGTTACGCTTCGTAATGGAGATTTGTCGCATCGCCCCTCTCTGGATGCTATCGAGTCCCGCTTCCTCTCCGGCAGGACCGTTTGGATGTTTTTGCTGGTGCTAGGCTTATTCCTCGTGGCGGGTCCTGCGGACGCGTCGGCGGGCCGGCCGGCAGAGAAGGGGCAAATCTATCTGCTGGCAGTCGGGGAGGTGGCGTTTGCAAACGTCATATCGGGACCGTTCACGGATGTGCAGCCTGGCGACCCTGTCTGGATGTATTTCGCCCTGCCCGAAGCAGGCGAAGTTGAGGATCCCGGGCACGCCGAGGCTTATGATGTCATCGAAGACTCGTTTGTTATCGTCATCAACGACATCGGCGTGGGGCTGCGGCCCGGGTCTCTGCAACCTCGTCTGTTCGTGACCGATGACTATCCGATTGCCGACGCCCTGGTCATGGGGCCCGATTTCATTACCCTCGACGCGCCAGGCTACGGCCTGGTGTTCGAGTGCCACGACTCGACGGGAACCGCCTGGTCGAGCGCCAGCCTGGCCGATCTCTTCGGAAAATACGGTGCAGAGCTGTTCGATTCCATTGACTGGTTGGTGCCGGTGCCGGACGGCGGCATTGCCTTGTCGCTGACCGAGTTCATCATCGATGCCCCCTAATTGGCTTGTAGGCCAGGATTCCATCCTGACAAACGATTCAACAATACGCTCAATGTAGATCCACACTTTAGGAGTTTCTAATGCAGAAGAATTTGAAGGCATCGCAGTCTCCCCTGCTGGTCGCAAACTTAAAGGGGAGCTCGTTGGTTGGTTCCACGTTTGTTTTCTTGCTCGGGCTCAGCCTGATCGGCCCCGCTCCGGTGCATGCTGGCGGACAATTTTACACCGTCGGCAGCCCAACTGGCAGTACGGCCACACTGGGCTTGTCTGCGGACGGCTCCGTCGCAGTTGGTGTTTCGGATGGCGTCGCCTGGCGCTGGAGCATCGGCGGAGGTTACGAGGCGCTCACGCGGCCGGATTTTCGCAACACGTTTCACGCCGCCGTCTCGGCGGACGGGTTGACGGTGGTGTCAAGCCTTGTGAACCCCGATTCCGGCTACAACGAAGCCGCTCGGTGGTCTCCCGGTAATGGCTGGCAATTTCTGGGCGGCCTGCCCGAGGGTCAGTCCTTGGATTCCCAGCTTAGCAGTAGCTGGGCAGTAAGTGGCGACGGCTCTGCGGTGGTCGGTTTGGCCTGGCTGCCCAATGGCCGAGCGGAGGCCTTCCAGTACACCGACGCGGACGGCATGGTCGGTTTGATCGGCGGCCTGCCTGCCGATAGCAGCCGGGCCTCGAATGTCTCCGCCGATGGTTCAACGATCGTCGGCTGGTACGGCGGCACGCAGGACGGCCAGCGTTTTGATCGGCGTCCGACTCGGTGGACGAATGGCGGCGACGCGGATCTGTTTTTGGGCCATGTTTTGGGCGAGGCCACCGCGACGACCTCGGATGGCTCGTATATCGTCGGCGGCGCCATTCCTCCCGACGCCTTCGACCAACGGGCGTTCATCTACTCCGATGCAACCGGCTGGAACAGCCTCGGAGTTCTCGATCCGGGGAGCGTTTTCCAGCGCAGCTTCGCGAATGCCGTTTCGGACACCGGCGTTGTTGTGGGTTGGAGTGGTGACCTGCTAGGTTTCGGCACTCCCCCGACCGGGTTTGTGTGGACTGCCGATGACGGCATGGTAAGCATCTTCGACTACCTCACCAATCACGGTGTAACCGTCCCGTCGGACTATCCGACAATTGCCAGCGTGACCTGCATCTCTGCGGACGGCCGAGTTCTCGGAGGCCAGGCGACGAATTCGTCGGGCAACATTGCCTGGGTTGCAGTCCTCCAACCCTAGGCCGGGGCTTTTGCCAAAAAATGAGGGCAGAAGTCTTAATCAAGACTTCTGCCCTGGAATTGATGCCCGTGCATCAAAGATGAGGGTTGCCGTGCGGGACAGCGATGAATTCAAGGCCGAGATCATCAGGGAAAAGCTGACCGCGAAGGGCATGCAACCGGAAAGAGAACTGGTAGAGCGGCTGGCGGCCCTGGCCGCAGCCGAGGAGCGGATGCGCTCTGTCGTGACGCATGTGCTTGATGGCATTATCAGCATTGACGACCAGAGGATCATTGCGACGTTTAACCCGGCGGCCGAGAAGATATTTGGCTACAAGGCGTCCGAGGTCATTGGCAGGAATGTGAAGGTGCTGATGCCCGCGCCGTACCACGACGAGCATGATGGCTACATCGCAAACTATCTCCGCACCGGCCAGGCCAAGATCATCGGCACCGGGCGTGAAGTAGTCGGACGGCGGAAGGATGGGACCATTTTTCCGATGGATCTCGCTATCAGCGAGATTCGGTTAGGGAAAGCTCGGCACTTCACTGGAATTGTGCGAGACATCACCGAACGCAAGCGCGTGGAGGGGGTGCTACGGCAGCGCGAGGAGTTCGCCCGGCGGCTCATCGAGAGCAGCCAGGACTGCATCACGGTACTCGACCTGGAGGGAAGACTCCTCTCCATGAATCGGGGCGGGCAACTGCTGCTGGAGATCGCGGACCTAACGCCGATGCTCAATCAGTCGTGGATCGATCTCTGGGAAGATGCGGACCGCGACACAGTTCGCGAAGCGATGGCTCAGGCCGTGGCGGGAGGCGTAGGCAGGTTCGAAAGCTACCACCCGACTACAACCGGCAAGCCGAAGTGGTGCGACGTCGTCATCAGCCCCGTCTGCGGCAACGACGATAGGGTAGAGTGGCTAATAGCAATCTGCCGCGACGTCACCGAACGAATGCAGTCCGTGGCAAACATCCGCATGTTGTATGAGGAACTGGAACAGCGCGTTGTCGAACGAGCCAGAGAATTACAAGAAGCGCTTGATGACGTCCGACGATTGCAAGAAATGCTACCGATATGTGCCTGGTGCAAAAAGGTTCGCGACGATGAGAATTATTGGCACATGGTCGAAAGTTACATCATGGCCCACTCCGAGGTTCGCTTCACGCAGGGTAAGTGTCCCGATTGCTTAAAGTTAAACCAAAAAGCTCACGAACAGGGACAGCAACCATCGGGATCATCCAGCTGAGCACCGAAGGCAAAAAGATCGAGGGCAGAAAAAATGGGAATGATGAAGACGCAAAAAGACGCGAGGATAAAAAACGAAATAACTCCCCCTGACAATCCATCCCCCAACTGCTAGGCTTGACTAGTGCCGTAGAATTTCGGTGGCAAGTCGGTACCGATCTCGCGTTAGAGTCACGTACGGGCAGGAGGCCTGATGATGCCGTTGCAACTCATACGCATCTCATCCAGTTCCATTATCCGGCCGTCTCCGCCCATTTTGTCAGCCATCTCGCAAAACCGTTTTTTTGGGGAATGCATTCAAGGAGGATCTCATGTCGACACAAGTTGCAGCGCTCGTTGAATTTGGGCAGGAGAACGGTTATGTGACCTACAGTCAAGTCAGCGAGTACTTGCAGGATGATCCCGGCAGCTCGCAGAAGCTGGATGAATTGCTGCTTGTTTTCGAAGAGCAAGGCATTGAGCTTATTGACGAGGATGAGCAGCAGGCGGCCGGACCGGACAATGCCGGCAGCGCTACCGCCGAGTTGAAGTTATCTTTGCTGGAAGATGAGGGAGGCAGCCGCATCGACGACCCCGTCCGCATGTATCTTGCGCAGATGGGCCGCATTCCCCTGCTCAAACGCGATGAGGAAATCGCGCTCGCCAAGAAGATCGAAGTAACGCGGAACCGTTTTCGCCGCAAGGTCCTCCAGTCCGATTACGCCCTGAGCAGCGTCGTCGAAACGCTCAAGCGCGTACACGCCGGGGAGTTGCCCTTCGATCGCACGATAAAGATCTCGCTGACCGAGAACCTTGAAAAGGACAAAATACTCCAGCGCATGCCACGCAACCTCAAGACGCTCGAACACCTGATCGAGCAAAACCGCGCCGATGCCGAGAAAGGGATGGACCCACAGACTTCGGAGGAAGACCGATGCCGGCTTCGGCGCAGCCTTCGCATTCGACGTCGGAAGGCGGTGACCCTCGTCGAGGAACTCTCCATCCGAACCCAGAAACTGCAGCCGCTCATGCTCAAGCTGGAACAGATTTCCGCAAGGATGGATGCATTAGAGCGGCAGATCGACGAACAGAGGAGCCGGGATGCCGCGTGCGAAGAGACCGCCAATCTGGAAAGAGAGCTCGGCGGCCTGACAAGGATGGTTCTCGAAGATCCGGCAACGCTCCGCCGGCATGTCGCCTTCATGAAAAAACGCTTCGTCGAGTACGAGCGGGCCAAGCGGGACCTGTCGGGCGGCAACCTGCGACTAGTCGTGTCGATTGCCAAGAAATACCGCAACCGCGGCTTGTCGTTCCTCGATCTGATCCAAGAAGGCAACACGGGCCTGATGCGCGCCGTCGACAAGTATGAATACCGCCGCGGGTACAAGTTCTCGACTTACGCCACCTGGTGGATCCGGCAAGCCATTACCCGCGCCATCGCCGACCAGGCCCGCACCATCCGCATTCCGGTGCACATGATCGAGACCATGAGCAAGCTGCGCCAGGTTTCGAAAAAACTGCTTCAAGAGCTGGGCCGCGAGCCCTCCATCGAGGAAATTGCCGGGGCCGCGCGCATCTCGGTGGAGGAGACCCACCGCGTGCTTGAAATGAGCCGGCATCCGATCAGCCTGCATCGGCCGGTGGGGGAAAGCGAAGACAGTTATTTCGGCGACTTCATCGAAGCCGAAAAAGCAATATCGCCGGTCGCCGCGGCAACGCAGGACATGCTGAAGGAGAAGATCGAGCAGGTGCTGAAGACGTTGACGACTCGGGAACGTGAGATTATCAAGCTCCGCTACGGCCTGGGCGATGGCTACACGTACACCCTGGAAGAAGTCGGGCGGATCTTGAAGGTCACGCGCGAACGCGTGAGGCAGATCGAGAAGAAGGCGATGGTCAAACTGCAGCATCCGCTAAGGCAGCGGATATTGACGGGGTATTAGCTGCGTGATGACAGAAAAGATTTGTCGGCAAGATGACATGCATCAGGAATTCAAGGAGGTACGTGGGTTGTTAGGCTGCCAAGGAGGATTGGCAGGCAGCCTGTGCCTTTGGATGGAACGTAAGGATTTAAAGAGGCCTGGAGGTGTCAACGAAACGGCGGAAAAATAGTGACTTCTATGGACCAAGGTATGTCAGCCAAACCAACGCAACCTTACAGCAACGGCCCGGTGGGGGCGCGGAGGGATCGGGGGACGCCGGGACGGGGAGTGGGGATGGCGGGGCAACGGCGCCACGGTGTTGCGACTGGGATGTTGTCCGCGAGGGTCATTGGAGAAGGTCCTTTCGGGAGGATGGATTCGAAGTGCAACGCGATGACTTGGGTCATTTGGGAATGGGTTGGAGCCAATGAATTGGAAGAATTCTCCATGGCAGCGACGAGAAGGTCCCACGGTAATTGGAATGACTGAGGCGGTTGCGAGGCGGGTCATAAGGGTAGAATGGAAAATGATATCGGGAAGAAGGTCCCAAAATTGGCAAAGGGTCCCACTTTTTTCGAGAAGGTCCCACTGGGAGTGTCCCCCAAATGGGATGATCTTGGCATTGCGAAGCATAGGCGCCGGAGGATCTCGTCGGCACAGATGTAAAATGCAAAATGTAGAATTCGGACACGTTTTGGTTTCGTGTTGACGACCATCTGATGTTCAGCTGTCAGGTTTCCGTCACGTCGTTAGACGATTTGTCATTGATCCGAGTTACAAGTGACAGGCGTTGGTCATTCATGACAGGCGTTGTCGTCGTTGCAGGCGTTGCAGCCGTTGAATGCAATGCGTGCAATGCACGCAATGCAGGGGCGTCGGTCTGCGTGCAACGACGCAAAGACGTCAGCCATTGTCCGTGGTCAGTCATTCCAGGTGGATCGTCCGTCCTCCTTTGTCGCCGGTTGTCGTTGCACGCGATGATGCAACGACGAGTTGGTCTCAATAGTCAGTAGTCATTGGTCGTTCGTCATTAATCAGTCATTGGTTCCGAGAGGCGGGCGGTGGGGTCTGTCAGCGTCATCATTGGTCATTGGTCTTGCCGATTGGCTTAAGATTTGGAAAGCCGGAGTTTTTTTGTTGTGAAGATGACAAAAATCTGTCGCGAAGCGTCGCGCGGAGGCACAGGCGGCCAAGGGAGATTGGCCGACCGCCTGTGCCTTTGAGGGCAAAGCCAAGATTTGAATCGACATCGAGGTGTCAACGACCCATCCAAAAAATGGCGACTCTTGTGGACCGGGTATCCGTCATCGGAGCCCACATGAGCGGTGCATCAGAGAGACCGGGGCTTCGAAGCTCAGCCCCGGCAACCCGGTGCATGCGGTGCATCTACTAGTGAACGGACGTCGGATTGCTACATGCGCTTGCCGATTTTTGTCGGCCTCCGAGAAGACAAGCCGGCCCGAACGGTGCGCCGCGAAAAAGCCTAGTAATTTGCGGCGAGAAATTGCCTGGATTTGCGCAGTCTAATGCCTTAATCGCCCGCACCGATGTCCGTGTTAATGCTTTCCAGAACTAATTTCGACTCGACTTCCCTGTTCTGTTGCACGCGGGTCAGGAACTCCTCAGCTTGTCGGCGAATGACCCCGAAATCGGGAATGGTATTGGGCCGGGCGGTCAAAGTATAGGCCGAATTTTGAGGATCCCCGGTAGATGAAAAGGCTTGCACTGCCTTTTGTGCTTCCTGCCGCAAAGCGATGACCTGTCCCAGGAGATCACTTTGGTTCCGGCAGACTTCTTCACTTTGCCGCACGAGGCTGGGCCGGGTTTGATCGACCTGCGCCAACGGTCCTTCTAGTGCTTCTGCCGCGGCCAATTGCTGCCGCATTACTTGTTCGACCGCGGTCAAGGCGTCGATCACGGCCTCGGCCCATGCGCGCTCCCGTCCGGGAACATCCGCAGCCAAGGCCTGGGTCAAGCGCTCGAACGACAATGACGGGGCATCTTTTGTTTTCCGCGTCTGCACCATAGATCGCCTCCCGTTTTGGACAGACACGAGCCATTCTATCATTGAATGCAATCCGGGTGCCATAACCCGGTATTTTTTCTGCGCAGGCCAAACGGGCAGAGATGTGAGCGCGACGACACAAACGAGGGTCTAGCTAGATGGGTGCGCGGGTATCCGCGGCTTACTTTTTAAGGTTCTTGCCGGTGGCAATTTTCCAAAGGAGAAACGTGACTCTTTTGCGGAGCCTCTGCTGAAGTTTCCACATGAGTTGCAGATATCTGTTCCAAATGCAATAAATGACGGCGATGGCCAGAATGGCAATAGTGAACAAGAAGACTTCGTACATAGACGTGTTACCTCGCCGCACCCCTTCGGAAGGTTAGCACCTGAGGGGGAATTGTCAAATCGACGCTCACCCGACATTATGCACCGTGGTAGTCGATATCCTTTACCTCGAGCGCGTGCTTCTGGATGAAATCCCGGCGCGGCTCGACTTTTTCGCCCATGAGGGTCCGGAACATTTCATCGGCCTTGAGCGCATCGTCCAAGTGAACTTTCAACAAAGTACGTTTCTGGGGATCCAGGGTGGTTTCCCAGAGTTCTTCGCCGTCCATCTCGCCGAGGCCCTTGAAGCGGGTGATGGTGAGACCTTTTTCGCCGATTTTACGGATTTGCGAAACCAATTCGCGCAATGTGGCGAGAAGTCGTTGCTGGCCGTCGTTTTCGAGGATGAATCGTGGCGGCGGTTCGCGGCCGGCGATGCGCGCTTGCGGTACGAGATCGGCTGTGGTCAGCCCGAATTCCCGGAGGCGCTCCAGGCACCGCGTGATGCCGCGCACTTCGTGAAATTCCTGGACGTAAAAGGTCGGCATCAGGGCCTCGCCGTGCCCGTTGCCGTTGGCCAGGCCGGCGGCCGAGGCTTGCAGTTCATCCGTCACCACGAACTCGCGCCCCAAGCGTTCTTGTTCTGCCTTGCGAAACACTTCCAATTCCGCCGACGTAGCAAACCAGTGCTCTTTGCCGGCGATTATCACGCGAAAAGCGGGCAAGCCGGTCGTTCCGCGGCGGGCAAAAAAGGTTGCGAGGTTCATGCCGCGCCGTTCCAGAATGGCCAGCGAATCTTCCAGCTCGCTCAAAACCGGCACGAGCCGGGCCAGACGTTCGCCTTCAATGATAGCGGCACCTGCCTCTTTTCCGTCGTCATGCGCGCGGATTTCCAGGCGCGTGCCATTCAAACCCCGGCTCATCAACTCCTGGTTCATTTCGTCAATGGTTTGAATGTAGCGAACCGATTTTCTCTGGGTCACTTTGTAGAGCGGCGGCCGGGCCACGAAAATATAGCCGTCTTCCACCAATTTTCGCATTTGCCGGTAGAAAAAGGTCAACAGTAAAGTTCGGATGTGCTGCCCGTCCACGTCGGCATCGGTGAGCATCACGATCTTGCCGTAGCGCCGTTTGCCGATTTCTTCGCTGTTGCCGATATCGATGCCGACCGCAGAGATAATGCTGCAAATCTCCTCATTCCCCAAGACTTTTTCCGCTCGGGCTTTTTCGACGTTGAGTGGCTTACCCCGCAGGGGGAGAATGGCCTGGAACATGCGGTCGCGGCCGCTTTCGGCGGAGCCACCGGCGGAATCGCCTTCTACCAGGAACAGTTCCGATTCATCGCGGTCCCGGCTGGTGCAATCCATCAATTTGCCGGGGAGCCCGCCGGAGTTCAAGATGCCCTTGCGATCCTTGAGCGCTTTCTTGGCCTTGGCTGCGGCTTCGCGCGCTTCCGCCGACAAGATCACTTTTTTCATGATCTTGTGGGCCGGCCCGGGATTTTCCTCCATGTATTGGCTGAGGCACTCATTGACGACCGTGGCAACATACCCATCCACTTCCGGATTGTTAAGGCGGACCTTGGTCTGCGCTTCAAGCTGCGGATCGGGTACTTGTACGCTGATGATGGCCGTCAACCCTTCGCGAAAATCCTCGCCGATGGGTTCCAGGTCGTTCTTGAACATGTTTTCTTTGCTGCCATAGGTATTCAAAGAGCGCGTCAGGCCTGCGCGAAAACCGCTCAGATGAGTGCCCCCTGCCGAATTGTAAGCATTGTTCGCGTAGCACCGTACGCGCTCTTCGTCCGCTGTGGTGTACTGTAAGGCCACTTCAATTTTGACGTCTTCAACGATCTTTTCCATGTAGATGGGTTTGTGCAGCGCATCTTCAGAACGGTTCAAGTATTCCACGAATTCGGCGATACCGCCCTCAAATTTGAATTTTTCTTCCTTACCGGAGCGCTCGTCGGTAAGCTTGATGCACAGGCCCTTGTTGAGAAATGCCAACTCGCGCAAGCGGGCTTCGAGCGTGTCGTAATCAAAAGTCGCTTCGTGGAAGATCTCCGGGTCGGGTTTAAAAGTAATCCGCGTGCCGGTTCCCTTGGCGATGCCGCGTTCAGTCACTTCGGTGATCGGCTTGCCGCGTTCATATTCCTGGACATAGGCCCGGCCATTGCGATGAACCTCCGCCTCGGCCCATTCGCTCAGGGCCGTGACGGCCTTCGAACCGATCCCGTGCAATCCGGCGGAAACTTTGTAGGTGTTCTTGTCGAATTTGGCCCCGGCGCCCACGGTGGTCATAACCACTTCCAGTGTAGGACGCTTGGCCTCGTGGTGTTCCTCCACCGGGATGCCGCGTCCGTCGTCCATGACACTGAGGCTGCCGTCGACATTGATCTTTACATGAATGTTGTGGCAAAATCCGGCGAGGGCTTCGTCGACGCTGTTATAAACCAATTCATAAACCAAATGGTGCAATCCACTTGCGGCCGTATTGCCGATGTACATGCTCGGCCGTTGGCGGATATGGGCTGTGTCGCGGAAAATTTGCACATTGTCCTGCCCGTATTGCTCAGCGCCCGCAGCCGAATGTTGTTCCTGGACAGCTATGTCCTGTTCTCCAATTAGAGCGGGATCCTCATTCATCATGTCCGAATCCTTGTCTGGAATCCGGGCAGGTTTGGAAACCTGCCCTGCAGTATGAGCGAATAAAACCTCACATGACACCGGCCCGAAAGCGCAAGTCGGTAAACGTTATCTCCGGCAGTTGGGTCCGCAATCGTTCCAGTAGCCGGCGTTTCTTGAACTGTGCCAGCTCTTGCATGAGAACCGCATTATCGACCAAGACTTCCAACACGCCACGCCGGAGAGTTCCCAGACGCGTATGCTCGGCCACTTCCGGCCCGGCCGATTCCTTCCAGGCTTCCTCCAATCGCAGCCGTCCCTGACGCCGCCCCCAGCCGCGGGCCGCAAACAAGCGAGCGAGAACTTCACCGAGAAGTTCAGGTCCTTCGCCTTTCCACGCGTCCCTCACAGCTGAGCCCTCATGTCAAAGGCATTACGACATATGAATAGTCTCCTACGCGGAACAGCGCAGGGCTATTGCCATCTACCAGTTCCAGGGTCAGGGACGTTCCCGGATCCAAGATACGCAGCATGTCGGTCAGGTAACGTGGATCAAAACGGATTTCGATGGCCTTGCCGTCATAGTCCAAGGACATCTCGACCTTTGACCTTCCTGTTTGTGTGCCACTGGCCTGAAGAATGAGCTTTTTCTTGGAAAAAGTAAATGTCACCTTTTTGCTCTCTTCATCCGTCATAATTGCGGCTTGCCGAATGGCAGACTGGAACGGTCCAGCTGACAGGGGTATCTTGGTTGTCGCCTTCTTAGGAAACACCTCTCGATATGCCGGATACCTGCCTTCCACGAGACGACTGTAGATCATCGCCCGGTCCGTTTTAAACAGCACTTCATTAGGACGCAAACTCACTCGAACGGTCTCCTTAGGATCAGCGAGATTGCGTTCGAGCAAGGACATTGCCTTGGTTGGTACTACCGGTGTCTGTCCCTTGGTGTCGTGCCCCCCGTGCCCCTCCGCAGGCCCTTGATCCACTGCTAACCGTCTGCCATCAGTCGCCACCAAACGGGCTGAATTGCCTTCCAACTCCCAGAGTATTCCTGTGACCGCGTAGCGGGGGTTTTCTATCGCTGCGGCAAAGATGGTCCGGCGGATCATTTCCCGCAGATTCTCGGCTTTTAACTCGTGGTACTTCTCTTCGGCAAATGTCGGCACATCCGGAAAATTGGCCGGGTCTTCACTCGGCATTTCAAACTCGTTGAACTGGCCTTGTACCAAGCACCGTTCTGTGTTTGCTTGCAATAGTAATTCTTCATCCGTCGATTCGCGCAGAATAGCCAAGGTGCGTGCAGCGGGCATGATAGCATCGCCGGTTTCTTCCACTGTGACTCCTCGGACTTCGAGGCGGATGCCCAACTCAAGGTCGGTGGCCATTATTGTGCAGCGATCTCCCTCGGCAATTGCTTTCAAGTTTTTGAGGATTGGTTTTACGTCCTTGGAGGCCACCGCTACTCCAGCGACCTGAACAGCTGATAAGAGTCCTTCGCGATGAAAATGTGCCTTCATGCAATTGCCTCGTATGAATAACTATCTGTCTAAGAATCAATGTAGCAGCAGTAGTAAAGAGATTGTCTTTTATGCAATCCATTGGATGAAATTTTCCACAAACTCTTTACTCACTGGAGAATTACAACGCCTGAAGTTTTGTGGAAAACCGGAATGAGGAATGTCAATCAATCGCCGTATACTGTTGATGAGAACACCAACTTTCTTACAACTTGGTTGAACAGCCCAATAAGCAACACAGAATAGCAATTTAACAGGCAACTTTCATCCGGTTTTCCCCAAAGTTAGTTTGTTACTTACGTCAGTTCAGCTTCAATTTGGCGGATGGTGCCGCAAAGGAGCCGATCGATGTTAATCACTTTAGCCACTTTTCGGCAAGCGTGTAATACAGTGGTATGGTCTCGACCTCCGAAATAGGCTCCAATCTGTTGCAAAGATAGCTGGGTCAATTGCCGAGCCAAATACATACCAACCTGCCGTGGAAGAAGGACATTGCGCCCGCGGTAGACAGATTGCAGCTGTCGTGGCTCCACGCGGAAATGGCTCCCTACTCGAGTGACAATTTTTTCCAGCGAGGGTCTATTGGCCTGGAACTCAGCGTGGAAATGGGCCGCAACTGTGGCCACATTCAGACGCTTGTCATGGGCATGGCATAGAACTTCCAGTTTGGCCAAGGCACCATCGAGCTGCCGGCCCCCACCTGTGAGATGTTCCGACAGCCAGTACAAAACGTCTCGGCTAACTGCCAGCTGTCCTCGCTGCGCTTTGTCCTCCAGCAACCGGAAACGACTAGTCACTTGCAATGGTGCGATCGTGACGACCAGTCCGCTTGCCAGCCGACTTCGCAGCCGGGCAGGTAAACACAATTCATTGGGTCCTAGCGCTGATGTGTAAACCATTTGTACATGCCGAGCGTTGAGGTCGTCAAACAATTCGCAAAATGGCACCGCGATTCGGTCCGGTAGAAACTGCACATCTTCGACAACGAGCAAATCGGCCCGCCGAGCCGTTTGCACCCAGTCGGTGACATCGCTTTCGCCGTTTTCACTTGCGGATGGCTCGTTAACGCCCGAGGAATGGAATTGAGTTCGCCAGTCGCCGGCGGCTGTAAAGTTTACGACTATATCCGGTCGGCGCCGCGTTATTTCCTCTATGAGGGCGGTTACCAAGTGCGTTTTTCCCGTTCCGGTGGCACCATGCAAGTAAAAGGGATTGCTGGCGTGCGAGCTACTTTGCAGCGACAAGGAATCGAGGACACGCTGAACCGCAAAAAGCCCGGACTGGTTTTCCGGAAGTTTGACGAATCGGGCAAACGTCAACCGCGGCGACCTTGAAACAGTCATTTTGTTCCCGGCAGTCACCGGGCCTACCGAAAAATTGGCATAAACTAATAGAAAATCACAACTGACCGAACCGCAAAAATGAGGTTAAAACACAATTAGATTATATCGAAAGCACGGTCATCGGCAAAGCACAGTTAAGCCAGCGTAAGTTATTTGTCCTAACCGAGTTATGAGTTAAGAAATAGCTCAAAGAAAGGCATAAATGGGAGTAAAATAATGCGCCGTCGTGACTTCCTGAAATCTGCCGGACTGGGGACTTATTCTTTGGCGGTGCTAGGCCTTGATTGCAATCCAGCCTATTGCGGGGATGTAACGGCGGACGAGCGCCGTCGCTATTTCGATCGGATTGTACCCCCGGCTGATGAGCGCCGGAGTTTGCCGCAAGGGCCGCACCTGCAGGTTGTTGACTTGACCAGCGACGTGCTGGTGGCAGGAGGGGGCCTAGCCGGTGTTTTGGCTGCGGTGGCCGCCGCGCGGCATGGAGCCAGGGTGATTCTCGTGCAGGACCGGTCCCGGCTCGGCGGCAATTCCAGCAGTGAAGTCAAGATGCACGTGGTCGGTGCCGACGCGCATAAAAGCCGGCCCGGATGGCGCGAGGGCGGCCTACTCGAAGAGTTCCGCCTCGACGATGCCGTCAACAACCCCCAGCGGTCGTTTGAGCTATGGGATCTGCTTCTTTATGACAAGGTGGTGAGCGAGCCCAACATTACGATACTTCTTGACACGGTTGTCTACGCGGCCACGACCAAGGATAGCCGCATCGAGCAAGTCTTGGCCCGCTGCGATAAGACGGAGCACCTGTACCGCATAGTGGCGCAAATTTGCTGTGATTGCACCGGCGACTCCCGATTGGCGCTGGAAGCGGGCGCCAGCATGCGTTCGGGGCGAGAAGCGCGCACGAAGTTCGGCGAGTCGCTGGCGCCCGAAATCGCCGACCACCACACACTCGGCAGCAGCATCTTGTTCACAGCGCGCAAATACGATCGGCCGATGCCGTTTGTACCTCCGCGGTGGGCTCGCAAGATTACCAAAGAGCAATTGAAGCTGCGCAAGATTACCTCCTGGGAATATGGCTACTGGTGGATCGAATGGGGCGGCCACCTCAGCCCGATTCGCGACAACGAACGGGTCCGTTTCGAACTGCTCGCAGTTGTTTTGGGAGTCTGGGACTACATCAAGAACAGCGGCAACCACCCAGATAGTTCTCCCTGGGCCATGGACTGGCTGGGCATGATTCCCGGCAAGCGCGGCAGCCGGCGCATCAACGGCGATTACATCCTCACCCAGCACGACCTGGCGGATGCGAACAAAGAGTTTGAGGATGCGGTGGCCATCGGCGGCTGGCCGATGGACGACCATCCACCGGGCGGCTTCGACCGGCCGGATTTGCCGCCGTTCGTACAGATCAAAACGAAGGAGGTGTACAACGTTCCGTTGCGGGCCCTGTACAGCAAGAACGTAGCGAACCTGATGATGGCCGGCCGCAACATTAGTGCAACGCACGCTGCCTTCACCTCCACGCGGGTGATGGCCACCTGCGCTGTGATCGGCCAGGCCGTGGGAACCGCGGCGGCCATGTGCGTGCGTTATGTGTTGACACCGCGCAAGCTTTACGAGGACAAAGTACGGCTGGTCGAACTCCAGCAAACCCTGTTGCGAGACGATCAAACGATCAAGAATCTGCGGAACGAAGACCCCAACGACCTCGCCCGCAAGGCATACGTCGAGGCTACCAACGCTCTGGAACATGCCGAGCCGCGGCTCATTATCAACGGGGTGACGCGGGATATTCCCGGGCAATCGATCAATCGCTGGACCACGCCGATGACCGCTTCCGGACCATAGATCGAGTTATCCTGGGATAAAGCCCGCAGAATCCGGGAAATCCAGGTCACTTTCGACAGCGGTTTTCAGCGCGAACTGACGTTGACCGCTTCGGATGCCATCAATAAAGGCATCATCCGCGCCGCTGCGCCGGAAACAATCCGCGACTATACGCTTTCTTACCGTACGACCGGCAAGGGACCATTGGTCGAACTCCTCAGGGTTCAGGGCAATTACCAGCGACTCAACCGCCATCGCTTTGCGCCCATTGAAGCGCAGGCGATCCACCTGCACGTCCTCGCCACCAACGGCGACAAATTGGTGCGCGTTTTCGAGATGCGCTGCTACGAATGACCAGCGTGTCGATACTCGCGCACCTCGGCGGGGTTATATCTGGACCGGCTCTCAACTGCATTTTCAACGTTCAGGGATTCCGATCTAATGCGAGTAATTAATTATCTTCGAGCAGCCTGTTTATTGGCGGCAGTCATGACGGCCCCAGTCGGGGGGACTTCACAGGAAAAGCCGACCCAGCCGCAACCGGGCGGCGGCTTCGAGGTGGAAGCCACCATCAAGAAAATCGATGCAGACAACGGCACCATCGTCGTCTTCGCGCGCGGGCAGGACCGCAACCTCAAGATTGCCAAGAATGCCAAGTTCCTGAATAAGGAAGGCAAGGATTTGGCCGACGGACTAAAGTCCCGGGAGTTGAAGGAAGGGACGGAGGTCAGGCTGACGGTCAAAATGGTTGACAACCGGCCGGTGGCTCAGGCATTGCAACTCGGCCGGAAAGCGGCGGCCCGTCCCAGTGAGCCGCCCCCCAAGGTGGACATGTCGAAGGTAAAGCCGTTGACGGATATGGAGAGGGATGAAAAATACCATGGATTTGCCGGCGGGCTATATCCGGACGGCAAAAACGAGCGGCCACCGGCGCATGAGGCGGCAGGCCTGGCGCTGGCGAAGCAAATCCGACCGCTGGATGCGGACGGCAAGCCAATCCCGGAAGGCAAGATCGTGTTCTTGTCGGTGGGCATGAGTAACACCAGCCAGGCATTTACCGCGTTCAGGGAAGTTGCCAAGAGTGAACAGGACCTTAATCCGCGGCTGGTGCTGGTCAATGGCGCCCAGGGAGGTATGACCGCGGCGGCCATTCAGGACCCGGATGATAATCGCCGGGGGACCGAGTACTGGAAAGTAGTCAACAATCGCCTGCAAGCGGCGGGGGTCACTCCTGCGCAGGTTCAAGCAGTGTGGATCAAACAGGCCGATGCCGGTCCGAGCCAGGGTTTTCCCAAGTACGCGCAAACGCTTCACGCCGAGCTGGGCAAAATCGTGCAGATCCTGCCCAGGCGCTTTCCGAATGTAAAGCTGGTGTATATCTCGAATCGGACCTATGCGGGCTGGGCCAAGACCCGCCTCAACCCTGAACCGTATGCGTTCGAGTCCGGCTTTGCCGTGAAATGGCTCATCGAGCAGCAGCTCATGGGGGATGCCGCATTGAACTATGATCCCGCAAAAGGGCCGGTTAAAGCGCCCTGGGTTAGCTGGGGGCCCAATTTATGGGCCAACGGCTCGACGCCGCGCGCGGACGGTTTCCGCTACGCTGAAAGCGACTTTGCCCAGGACGGCACCCATGAGTCACGCTCGGGGCAACAAAAGGTGGCCGGGCTGCTCCTGCAGTTTTTCAAGACGGATACGACGACCAGGGCCTGGTTTTTGAAATAAGGCGCTTATTCCGGAATCAGGAAACCCAGGTGCAGCTCTGCGTGGCGCAGTTGCAGCGCCGTCCACTCCGCATGAGTGAGATGCCCGAAAATCACATTCGGACTCGCGGGGGGCTCGACTTTGAGCCGCTCAAGCGCCCGGCGATAACGCCCGAGGGCTTCGTCGAGAGGCATCGGCTCGGTCGCCAACGTTCCGCCGGCGACACCCGGGATTTTCACGCCGGCCCGCATCGGACTGTAGAGAAAGGTTTTCTTCCGGAGCCGGAGAAACCACTTGATGAAAAACGGGACCTTGAGCGGCGCGCCGGTGTAGGCATATTCCGCCCAGCACGCCAGGTGGCCCAGCACCTGCCCGAGCGTCCAGTTCCCCGCCCGTCTCAGCCGTCCTGCCCGCTCCGCCTCGAACAGGTGATCGACCTCGGCCAGCACCTGATCGATGGACTCGAAACGCAACAGTCGCCTGCCGGTGACCTTCCCGGTATCAACCGGGGCCGAGGAAGTTTCGTTGGACATATGGACTCCCTTAATTGAACGCGACGAGAAGAATTCTATTGGGAATGCGGTTGGGTTGGAAGTCGCTCGCACCGTCGCCGCTGGCTCCGGGTTAAACGACCAGCGGAATGCACCCGGCGCTGTGTATCTATTTGGTTCCGGTTGTTCGCAGTCGGCGAACGATTTGGGCGATGCGGCGCGCAGCCTCGATAATCTTTTCTTCCTCGAGCAAGAAACTCAAACTGAAGCGCATGGCGGAGTGCAGCACATCCTCCGGAACGCACATCGCTTGCAGGACGGGGGAAGGCAAGAGCGAGCCGCTCGAACATGCGGAGCCGGTGGAGCAGGCGACGCCGGCCAGGTCGAGGTTCATCAATAGTGCATCGGCCCGGCAGCCGGGGAAGGAAAGATTCAGGGTGTGCGGTACTGAGGTCGCGAAGTCGCCACGTGAAGTTTCTTCGGGGCCATTAGGAATGACGGGAGAGGCGGTTGCGCGCAAGCGCTCGAGAAAACGGCGGCGCAAGCTGAGAACATGTTCCGTGCGCTGCGGTCTTTGGCGATGACACAGGTCCAGGGCAGTGGCGAGACCAACGGCGAGAGCGACGGCTTCAGTGCCCGGACGCCGGCCTTGTTGCTGGTGCCCTCCCCAAATTTGGGCTTGCAAACTGGTTTGCCGCCGGACCAACAAGGCGCCGATGCCCTTGGGACCATGAAATTTATGGGCACTCAACGACAGGGTGGTCACTCCCAGATCGTGAAAATGGACGGGGATCTTGCCGACCGCCTGGACCGCGTCGCAATGGAAGGCGGCCCGGCCCTTCAGGCGGCCGACCAATTCCTGTACCGGTTGCATGGCCCCGGTTTCATGATTGACGCGCATCACGCTTACGAGCCGCGTTTCCGGCCGGAGTAGTGCGGACAGCGCATCACCGCAAACAATTCCCTGGCGATCCACGGGTAGCAGGTTGACGGCGAAACCGAGTTTTTCCAGGCGGCGCAGGGGCTCGGTTCCGGAAGGATGTTCGATGGGGCTGGCGAGCAGATGGCCCGGGGGACTACCGGCCAGGCCGAACAGAGCGAGATTGTTCGCCTCGGTGGCGCCGCTGGTGAATAGAACTTCATCGGCATCGGCGCCGAGCAGGGCGGCGGTTTGGTCGCGGGCATCTTCCAAGGCGCGGCGCGCCCGCCGGCCAAGAGCATGCGCGCTGGCCGGGTTGCCGAAATTCTCGGTCCAGTACGGAGCCATGGCTTCGCAGACCGCCGGCAACATGGGCGTGGTGGCATTGTTGTCAAGGTAAATTGTTTCCGTGACCATCGTTTCATTTTAACGGCTTTGGGAAAGAAAAGTGTGGAAGGCCGGCGGGAAAATCACAGGGCGGCCAGGACGGCATCGGTGACGGCGATGGTGGTATCCGAGCCGCCAAGGTCCGGCGTGCGCGGTTTGCCGGACCGCAACACCTTCGCGACGGCATTGCGCAGGGCGGCGGCGCTCTTTGCCAACTCCAGGTGATCCAGCAGCATGCCGGCGGACAGAATCGCCGCCAGTGGGTTGGCAATGCCCTTGCCGGCAATATCCGGGGCCGACCCGTGCACCGGTTCGAACATGCTTGGAAAGAGCCGCTCCGGATTGATGTTGCCGCTTGCGGCCAAGCCCATGCTGCCGGTCACAATCGCGCTGAGATCGGTGAGAATGTCGCCAAAAAGATTGCTGGCCACCACCACATCGAACGCTTCCGGTTTACGAACAAAATCCATGGCGGCAGCATCGATCAAGAGCGAGCTGGACTGAATATCGGGAAATTCCCGCGCCACCTCCTTGAAGACCTCGTCCCATAGGACCATGCCGAATACCTGTGCGTTGGACTTGGTAATGGAGGTGACCTTACGCCGCCGCTTGCGGGCGGCTTCGAAGGCGGCTTGCATGATGCGCCGGCAACCGCGCCGCGTGAAAATCGCAGTCTGCACGGCGATTTCGTGGGGAGTCCCCTCGTAATGGCGGCCGCCCACCGGGGCGTATTCCCCCTCTGTGTTTTCGCGATAGACCAGCATATCAATCGAGCCGGGCGCCTTGTCCCTTAGCGGCGACTGGACGCCCTCGAACAGGTAAGCGGGCCGAAGGTTCACATATTGATCGAACTTCCGGCGCATCGGCAGGAGGAGACCGTGCAGTGTGACGTGGTCGGGAACTTCCGGGCTGCCGATGGCGCCGAGCAAAATCGCATCATGCTTGCGGAGAAAATCCCAGCCGTCAGCGGGCATCATCTGCCCGGTTTGACGGTAATAGGCCGAGCCCCACGGCAGGCGCTGCCAATCGATGGCTGCCCTATCGTGTTGGAGGGCAGCGCCAGCCACGCGGATCGCCTGGTCGATTACTTCGGGGCCAATACCGTCGCCGCCAATTACTGCGATCCGCGAAGATGCCATTGCAAGTTATCCTTAAATCAGGTACGAGACGCATATCCGGAAGCCCCGGCCCCCGTGATTCTGGGCAAGGGGCGAGGTTCGCGAATAGCTATTAAATGAGCCGCGCGACCGGACAGCAAGCAGGTCAAGATGGTAACGACCAGGAAAGAGATCATGGCGGATAGATCGCGAAGCACCGGTTTCGCCTGGTGCTGTATCTTTTGTTTCCTTTTTCCTTTTTGTTTATTCCTTGGTTTAACAGGTTGTGCGGGCACCAATCCGCTTACGGGCGACGACCCGCTATTGGGGAAGTCGGCGGCGATTCCTTTGGGGAACAAGCCGGTAGTGCCGGCGGTTCCGCAACCGGCGGCATCCGTGCCACCGTTGCCGGCACCGAATGTGAACGCCTCGGCCGGCACGGCGGCTCTGGCGTCCGGCGTGACGCCTTCGGTGGATGGCCGGCATAACCTCCGCATTGACGATCCCGCTCCGGTTGCGGGCGCAGCAAGCTGGGTGGGCCAACCCCCGCCCGGGGGCGCCCCCGTGCTGCAACGGCCGGAACCTCTCGCCGGCGAAGCAAGCCCCCGCGCCGAGCGCAGTTCTCCTTACAGCGTCGGGCTGGTCAACAGCGCTCGGGTGATAACCTATGAACAGGCCCAGGAACAGCTCAAGACCCGCAGCCTGCTCTGGCAACGCCTGGAGATGGTCGCGGATCAAGGCAAGTGGAAATTTAGTTGTTCGGTTCCGAATCCGCAAAACCGCATGATCAACCGGACCTACGAAGCCACGGCCGACACCGATCTGGGCGCCATCCAAGCGGTCCTGGATCAGCTCGACAAGAAGTAAAGGCGCTTACCCGCAACCGACAAATATGTTGCGTTCAGGTACCCCCACCCCCTCTGCAACATATTGCAAACTCTGCAATGTATTGCCGATTGTTGCCCCGTACTGGTTAGCCTGCCGATCCTTGGATAAAATCAGCGCATATCGGCCGGAAGCATTTGGAAGCAGGTGATCCCGGAACGCCCTTGCTTCGCGACAATGAGGACTGGCGAGCGCTTGCGATGAACAGCAAGATCGAAACGGTCCTTTTGCAATACGGCGGCGCAGTGGTCTTCACGGCCTTGTCAATGAGCAGACCCGCCAACCGGTGGAAAGTTTGCCGACCCGATCCGGTTGTCCCAGGTGTTCGCGAATCTGCTCAACAACGCCGCGACGTACACCGAGAAGGGGGGTCATATCTGGCTGACCGCCGAGCGACAGGGCAGCGAGGCGATCGTATCGGTGCGGGATACCGGCATCGGCATTGCCGCCGAGCACCTGTCACGCCTCTTTGAGATGTTTTCACAAGTGGAGCCGGCGCTGGCGCGGTCGCAAGGGGGCCTCGGCATCGGCCTGGCCCTGGTGCGCGGATTGGTGGAACTACATGGCGGCAAGGTCGAGGTCCGCAGCGCCGGTCCCGGCAAGGGCAGCGAGTTCATCGTTCATCTGGCGCTGGTGGATATTCCCCTCCGACCACCGGCGGAGCCGGAGAGACTCGGTCCCGGGCCGCAGCGCCGCATCCTTGTCGTGGATGACAACCAGGATGCCGCCGACAGTATGGTGATGATGCTGCGCATGATGGGCCACGAAACTACTACCGCGTACGATGGCCTGGAGGCTGTCCAGGCGGCGGCAACGTTTCGACCCGAAGTGGTTTTGCTGGACATCGGCCTGCCGAAGATGAACGGCTATGAGGCGGCGCAGCACATCCGGAAACAGCCCTGGGGAACAGGCATGGCACTCATCGCGCTGACCGGCTGGGGACAACAGGACGATAAGCGGCGGGCGTTGGCAGCCGGATTTGACCACCACTTGCCCAAGCCAGTGGAAGCCATTGCATTGGACAAACTGCTGGCACTTATCGGCCCGATGATGCCGCGTTGGTCCGCAGATCGGCCGGAGGCTGGGCGATGACGTCCTTTGGGATTGCCATCCGTGACTGCCGGCCGAAGGATATAGAACACGTCCTGGCGTTGTGGCGGGAAGCCGAAGCGATCCCGAGCATTACAGACAACACGGATGATTTGCGGCGGGCGGTCGCCGATAACCCCGCCCATGTCCTTGTGGCGGCGGTCGATGGGCAACTCGTCGGTTCGATCATCGGAACGTTCGACGGCTGGCGAGGCAACATCTACCGATTGGCCGTTCATCCCGGCTATCGGCGGCGGGGAATTGCCCGCCGGTTGGTGGCCGAGGTCGAAAGACGGCTTGTCCAGGAGGGGGCGAAACGGATCACGGCGCTGGTGGAGAAAAACCATCCCTGGGCCACGGGTTTTTGGGAGGCGGTTGGGTATGGAGCCGACAGCCGGATCGTGCGGCATGTGCGCAGCCTGTGAATGAAACACTTAGTAGGTAATAGAGCCTGTGAAATTTCCCTACTCCCGGCTGCAGGATGAACCGTGAACGGGGAGTGCGCAGGTCTGTCAGCAAACTACCATGAGGGGCGGCGGAACCCGGACTACGGCAACTTCTGTCGCCCCTGTGGTTTTTGCGCCTCACCGGAGCCTTTCTTAGCGGCGATTATTCCGCAAATTTGCCATTTTTTCCGGTCTCTTGAGGCAGTATAACGGAGTACGCCATTTCCATCTTTCGGCAAAGGAGAAACGCATGCGCTCCGAGCAAAATCGGCGGCAGGTCCGGCCGCTCCATTTGGAAGTCCTGGAAGACCGTTATCTATTAAGTACTTATGTCGTCACCGATCTGGGCACGGATTTTACCGGCCAGGCGATGAACAACCTCGGGCAGGTGGCCGGGAGCATGTTCGACCATGCAATGCTCTGGGACAGCGGGAAGTTTACCGACCTGGGTACGCTCGGCGGCGCCCGGAGCGCTGCGATGGGCATAAACGATGCGGGGCAGGTGGTCGGCTGGTCGGACGTCATGCCCGGGGACCCGTACACGCGCCACCCATTCGTGTGGGACAGTACGAACGGCATGCAAGACCTTGGCACCTTCGGCGGCTACTTCAGCTCGGCGATGGCCATCAACAACGCCGGCCAGATCGCCATCGCAGGGGGCAACGGCCACGGGTTTCTATTGACCGATGGAGCGGCGATCGACCTTTGTCCCGGGGACAGGGTTTCTTGCTTTCCGCTCACGATCAACAGCGCGGGGCAAATGGCCGGCGGATCCACGCAGATCGCCGGCGACTTGCATGCCACGTTCTGGGATGCCACGGGCGCGGCGGTCGATGTCGGCACGCTGCCGCCCGATGAAACCAGCACGGCCTACGGCATCAACGATGCCGCGCAGGTGGTTGGCCAATCGGAAGGATCCTTTCGGGCTTTTCTGTGGCAGGACGGCGCGATTCATGACTTACTTAATGGTCGATACAGCGGCGCTTCCGGCATAAATAATGCCGGCCAGGTGGTCGGATTCGCGACCGGCTCAGGGATGCACTCGGGCGCGTTTGTCTTCAGCGACGGCGAGCTCGCCTTCTTGAACGACCTGGTCCCGCCCGAAACGGGACTGTTTCTCGATTTCGCAAGCAAGATCAACGACAACGGACAAATCCTGAGTCGCGGTTTCGAGAATCCGCGGATGCCCCATACAGTGCTGCTGACTCCGGATGATGGCGGGGCGCCGCATAGCCGCGACGCCGGGATGTTCCGTTTGCCTTACTCGAACGAAGGTACTGATCCCGCGCTGATCCCGAGTCAGTCTGCGCCGAGCGCATTACGGCAGCAGGCGCCAATGGAGACCATCGCGGCACTGTCGGCCGATGCCGGGCTGCCCCGGGCTGCCAATTCCGTCTTTGTGGGCATGCGCCACTTCCCGCCCGGCGCGGATGCGTTGGCGAGCGATGAGCTGGCGATCTAGTGGTCGGCGTTACGACGGGGCAGGTTTGCGAAATCTTCCCACCAACTGGGCAGGTTCGGAAACTTGCCGCCAAAGTATATAAATTACGAAAAACCCGGGAATATTTGCGAACTTTTTGCGTCGTATTTGCGTCAAGATAATGTACGGCCCGGAGCAGCCGGGTTTGTGTGGGGCAGGTTTCCAAACCTGCCGAATTGGCAATGGACATAACGATGATTTGGACCGCATCGAGTTTGCAGTTCGTGCAGCCATCCGGACGGGGTAGTGCCGGCCAACGGGCCCCGCTGCCGGTGTATCCGCTGCGTTTGTGACGCCTGTTTCTCAATGAGAATGCCTTCAAGGCCGGGTGTCAGCAGATGCCCGGCCTTTTTTGTTGGGCTGGTAGCTGAGACGGTCCAGCGGCGGTCTGAAGAACCGCAGACGAGGATTCGAGCGCCTCCCGGCCCACTGGCACCCGTGATGTAACGGCAGCCTGCCTGCTCGCCATGCAGGACGTGCGGGTTCAACTCCCGCTGGGTGCTCTCGCTCAGGACGTAGGAAAGCCTGGAAATCCGCCGGTTTTGGGAACCGGACAGCGTGGGTTCAAATCCCACCGTCCTGACTTTGATGAGTGGTGAGTAGGTGAGTGGTGAGCACGAATGATTTGCGACTCACCATTCACCTAGTCATCACTTACCACTGACCGGATTGCGGTGTGGCCGAATGGTAAGGCGGCTCCCTGTTAAGGAGACGATTGCAGGTTCGATTCCTGCCGCCGCAGCTTGAAACGGAAGGGCAAGCCGATGGGCGACGGCAGCCGTCCCGAAAACGGCCGAGCGATGAGCCTTGAGGGTTCAACTCCCTCCCTTTCCGCTTGCTCGGGGATCGGCTAATGGTAGGCCGGCAGTCTTTGAAGCTGCTTATGAAGGTTCGAACCCTTCTCCCCGAACCTTGCGAAGTGGCAGCGAGCCAAGAAGACAGTGACTCCGGGGTCGTCTAACTGGTAGGACATCGGGCCCTGAACCCGCGGATGTTGGTTCGACTCCAGCCCCCGGAACTGAAGTGGTTGGCTCGGTAGGCAATCGGCAGACCACCCTTGCTTAAACCAAGGGATGCTGTGGGTTCAACTCCCACCTGAGCCAGTGTATTCGTCCTCGTGGAGCAGCCTGGAGTGCTCGCCACCCTGTCACGGTGGAGGCCGTGGGTTCAAATCCCACCGGGGACGCTAGATGGCACGGTACGCAAACAGGCAAAGCGGCCAAGCTCAAACCTTGGTGAACGATTGTGGGTTCAACTCCCACCCGTGCTACTGAGAACATGCGTCGGCTGGGCATTGGCGAGCCTAAGTGGCTGTAACCCACCCGCGTAAACGCTGTGCAGGTTCAACTCCTGCCCGACGCACTGGACGGCCCGTTGGTCTACAGGGTTTGGACACCGGCCCCTCAAGCCGGAAGGATGGGTTCGATTCCCATACGGGCTAGCTGGCCAAGTGGTGGAACCGGCAGACACGCGACGCTCAGAACGTCGTGCCCTTGCGGCGTGGGAGTTCAACTCTCCCCTTGGTCACTGCGGAGTGGACTGGAGTCTGGTTTCCAGCACGGTCTCATAAGCCGTCCCACGCCGGTTCAAATCCGGCCTCCGCAAATCAAAGGATGAAGGATGAGGGATGAAGGATGAAACAACCGGAAATGCATCTGATTCATCCTTCATCCTTCATCCCTCATCCTTCGTCTTTCGGAACGGTCCCGTGGTCCAGCGGCAACGACCCCTGGCCTACACCCAGGTAACGATGGTTCGAGTCCATCCGGGATCACTGCACGGGCTGCTGGTCCAATTCGGGACGACGCCTGGTTTGCACCCAGGAAATCGGGGTTCAACTCCCCGGCGGTCCACTGTCATTGGTCCTTCGTCATTAGTCATTTGCCAAGGACCAATGACAAATTTGGAAGGTAGCCGGATATGGTTGGCCGGGCCGCTCTGCTAAGGCGGTTCTCCCGACGGAGATGAGGGTTCGACTCCCTTGCCTTCCGCTTGGCCCCGATGGTGAAACGGATATCATCCCACGGTTCTAACTTGGGGTTCCGGGTTCAAATCCTGGTCGGGGTGTTGGGAGGGATGAGGGATGAGGGATGAAGGATGAATCTGAAAATGTTGGTTCACGAGGATTACTTCATCCCTCATCCCTCCTCCTTCATCCTTCCGTTGATGGTGTCTGTGGTGTAGCGGGATGGCATGCGACGCCGTGACCGTCGAGGCAGCGGGTTCGATTCCCCTCGGACACCCCTGGTGAGTGGAGTTGTATTTATGTTCCTGCGAGTGACGACCCGCCCATCGTCACTCGCCATCACAGGAGTGTGCTCCTGGGAGAGCAGGCGGTCTCCAAAGCCGTTCGACAGGGTTCGAATCCTTGCACTCCTGCTGACAGACGGGGGAGAACACCGGGGGCTGACGCCCCCGGCTCGCCAAGTGCTAATCCGTGCCGATGTGGCTCGAGATAGAAAGGCAGCGGTCCCGTAAACCGCCTCATGCTGGTGCGAATCCAGCCGTCGGCTTTTTGTTGTCCCGATGGTGTAGGGGATGGCATAGGACTCTCCGAAGGTCCAGGTCCTGGTTCGACTCCAGGTCGGGATATTGGGCGATCATGCCCTGCGAGTGTGATGGACGGCACGGCAGTCTACGAAACTGCAGGACGAGGTCCGAATCCTCGGCGGGGTATTGTTTAAAGCATTGATACCGCCGGGCCAGCGGCGCACGCGGCCACGTCCTCGATCGAGGCGGTCGGCGGCGTGTGTTCCGCAAATGGGTTCTAACCAGGGCTGGTATCGAGCACGGTTAGCTCAGGGGATAGAGCACCAGACTGCAAATCTGGCTGTCACGGGTTCGAATCCCGTACCAAACCGCGGGCCGAAAACCCGCCTGGATGGTTGTGGCCTTCGGGTGGCGAACGCCTGTACGGTCCGCTGCCGTTGCGAATGTAGCGCAACGGCGGCAGCACATTCGCGTGCCATGTAGCGTGTGGATTCTGCTTCGGCCGGCTGCTGATGAATGCCAGCGGATGCCGGGCAACGCGCAATTCCGTGCCTGTGACGGATTGCGATTAGCCGGGACGAAGTTGTCACAAGCCGGCAGCCTGCGGAAGCTCAAGCAACGCTCCGCAGGCCGTTGTGTGATCGGGCTTGCGCTTTGCCGCCCGGCGGCCGTTTTTGTTTTGCAGCCTCAAACAGGAGGCAACGATGTTGAAGATTGTTAAGGTTCGCAGCTATGAACAGGGCCTGTACTTCCGGGACGGCGAGTTCCAGGGTCTGCTTGGTGCAGGCCGGTACTGGTACGTTGACCCGCTGGGCAAGGTCGATGTTGAGGTCGTGTCGCAGCGCGCGCCGTGGCTCGTCCACGAGAAGCTCGACATGATCGTCAAGTCGGGTGCGCTCGCCGAGCGCGCTGTGGTCCTCGACTTGAAGGACCGCCAGCGTGCGCTGGTCTGGATCGATGGCCGGTTCAGCCATGTCTTGCCGCCGGGCCTGTATGCGTACTGGACGACGTACCGCGAGGTGCGTGTCGAGGTAATCGATGTCCAGCGCGCCGGCTTCGAGCACGCGGACCTGCCGGTCATCGTGCAGTCGCAGGCGGCCGACCGCGTGCTGGACAGCCACGCCGTGGAAAAGGATCACATGGGCGTGCTGTTCGAGGACGGCAAGTATGTCCAGCCTTTGGCGCCGGGCCGCTATGCCTTCTGGAAGAACGTGGCGAAGGTCACGCTCGTTCCGGTGGACATGCGCGAGACGATGCTGGACGTTGCCGGTCAGGAGATCATGACGGCCGACAAGGTGACGCTGCGCTTGAATGCGGTCATCACCTACCGGGTGGCGGATGCCCGGATTGCGGTCACGGCCACGGACGACGTGCGCCAGGCCCTGTACCGCGAGGCCCAGCTGGCACTGCGGGCAGTGGTCGGTGTCCGGGATCTCGACCAGTTCCTCGCCGACAAGGATGCGGTGGCGCGCGAGATGGAAGAGAGCATCCGCCGTCGCCTCACTCCTTTGGGTCTCGAAATCGTTTCGGCCGGCGTCCGCGACGTGATCTTGCCGGGCGACATGAAGGACCTGATGAACAAGGTGACGGAGGCCAAGAAGGCGGCCGAAGCCAACTTGATCGTGCGCCGGGAGGAGACGGCGGCCATGCGCAGCCAGGCCAACACGGCCAAGCTGCTCGAAGGCAACCCGACGCTCATGCGGCTGCGCGAGCTGGAAGTCCTGGAGAAGGTTGCCGGCTCGGGCAAGCTGAATGTCGTGCTTGGCGAGAAGGGTTTGGCGGAGCGTATCGTTAACGTGATTTAGTGCAATGCCCTGCCCGGAGACTGGAAGCTGTTCCGGTCTCCGGGCTTCTTCGGCGAAAATGGCATCATGGGACGCCGAGGAGGAATTGTCCATGTAGTGACTGAGTAGTGACAACCAAGAGAAAGAGCAAGATTAAGAGCGGGATCGGGACTCGTGCTCAGTCTCTGCCAGGCTACTTTAACAGGCGAAGGACGCTCGACTGCAAACGTTCTAGGAAGGATTCCTCCCACACATCTACTTCGTGAAACTTCTTCCAAATTACCGTGCCCTCCTGATCGAACCTGATTGTCACTATGCCCTGGTTCCCAAACCAGGCCTCCGTTTTGCTCGCTCTTCGAAAGCGCAAACCACCGGCACTCGGCCTTGGTAGTGTAATCGCCAGAAGGGCCACCTAGAATTGCGTCGACTTCCGCTTTTCGCAAACCGACCTCGATTCGATTGAACGTGGCCCTGTCAATGTGTAGTTCGTGGGACAGAACTGTTATTATGATCCCGCCGCCTACAACCAAGCTAATCCCGAGCACTGCCCAAATAGAAAGGCGATTCACGGCAAACTCCAGCAGATGGCTCACGGGACCAAATCAGAAACCTACTCGGAATGGTAGACCGGATAAGCGACGACCAGCACAGCCTCTTCTTCCAGAGCCACGAAGGCCGCCTGGCGCAAGTGATCGGCGTAACGCGAAATGCCCTCGAAGTCCTCTGTGAAAATCAAAGGGGTGTCCGTGACAACCAGGTTGATGCGGTCTTTGAGAGTTAATCCGTGTTGCGACAAATAGCTGCGCGCAAGACCGCGGATAATGGTGCAGCCGCCAAAGGCGTAAGTAAACTCGCGGTCGAGCGTGTCCAGCAAGGCCCGATATGCGGGCCGCGGCAAGTCAGGCAGATACACCTCGATCCTTGCCTTTTCGGATAGTGGCAATGAATTTCCCCTTCCGCTTCGGGAACTCGCGCATACGCTCGAGCGACTCCTCCCGCGCGAGCTTGATGCGCTCGGGTCGAATGATTCTTACTTCCTCGACTTTGCCGCGTTTCTTAACCATGGTCCTCTCCTCAGCCAAAGGAGGTTGAGCCTCGGATTTAATTATAGCGTGAGCTGCTGCTTTCTCTATGATTGTCTTCTGGAAAGCGATCGCATATGCCCGCGTAGAAATTTCACGCCCAGGGGCACGGCGTGCATGGAGTCCATGTGGGACCAACCCTCGTAGACGAGGCTGACAAATCCGTTGTATTTGACGTCGCCCAGGAGCTTGAAGATGCGGTCATAGTCGAGCCATTCTTCCTTGCCGTCCTTGAGCCGATAGAGCTTGGCGCGCACGAACACGGCCCGCGGCGCGGTCCGCGCGATGGACTGGTAAACATCGTAGCGGCGCGCATCCTCCGGCCGGGCGCCGCTGGCGCCGGGAGAGCCCAGGTATTGTCCCGTGTCGAGGATGTGCTGGCACCACTGGTGGTTCACTTCTTCGAGCAGCCGGATCACGTCGTCGCCGGTGGCCGCGATGTTGTTGTGGTTATGGTTCTGCAGCCCGACGACGACGCCCACCTTTTCGCCGTAGTCGGCCGACTGGCGAAGACCCTCGACGGCGCGCTTCCAGACAGCGTCGCGCATCTGGCCGGTTTTGAGGGTGCCCGCAAAGAGCCGGACCAACGGCGCGCCCAGGAACTGGGCCGTGTCGATTCCCTGGCGCACCAATTTTTGCACCGCCTCCTGCTCGCCGGCGGGCCGGCCAAAATCGTTACTGACTCCAACGCAGGCGATCGTCAAGCCGCGGGCCAGACACATCCTCTTGATTTTCTTGAGATGCTCCTGCTCCAGCGAGCGGAACGAATTCAGGTTGAAGTCGACTCCATCCAGCGCCAGCTCGCCACACAGGTCGATGAACTTGAGGTCGTCCATCTGGCGGTTGGCAAACTCGGGCTTGAAGCTGAGCGACAAGCAGCAGAGACGCATCATCAGGCGTTCCTCCCTCTCTCGTGGAGGTCAGGCTTTCGAGCCTGACGTCAGGCTGGGAAGCCTGACCTACGATCAGGCGAACGGCCACAACTTCCGAGCGGTGCCGCCCAGAATCCAACCGCGCTCGGCGGCGGTCCAGCCGGCGATCTCATCGCGGTAGAGGGCCAGCGCCCGGGCATAGCCGCAGTACTTTTCGACGATGGGCCAATCGGTGCCCCACATGAGTCGTGGCGGACCGAACGCATCGGAGAGGCGCTTGACCTGGTCGTGGGTATCCTTATAGGGAAATTTCTGCCGGGAAAGCGACCACAAATGGCTGATCTTGACGAAGACGCGCGGCAAGCGCGCCAGGTTGAGGAGTTTCTTGAGCTCGTCTGGCTCATCGATGGGGCAGTCGGCCATGTGATCGATGCAGACATCGAGGCTGTCGCGGTAGCGTTCGATGACGCGGGCAACATCGAGCAGGCGGCCGGTGCCGCACAGGACACAGAGCGGCACCTTCAGCGCCACGGCCCGGTCGAGAATGCGGTCGATGCGTTTGCGATCGTTGATCCAGTCCCCTGCCGCGCCGACGGCCGGACTGAGGCGCAGGCCGTGGAAATCGTAGTCGCGCACCCAGCGGGTCAGATCGTCCGCCGCGCTCTCCGCTGCCGGGTCGACCCGGCATACACCCATGAAGCGGCCACGGTGGGCCTTGAGCACATCGCCAGCATATCGGCAATCCCAGCGGTAGTGGATGACGTGGACGAGCACCGTATTGCCGACGCCGTTCGCCTTCATCAACTCCAGTAGGCTCTCGGGCAGGGCATCCTCCTTGGGCGGGTCCTTGACCTCCTTTGGCCAGGGATATTTGGGGTCGTTTTTCCAGACGTGAACGTGAGGGTCGATGATGCGCATCGTGTTGTCCCGGGCCGCGACATGCGCAGCGCCAGCGACAAGGGCGGCAGCGCCGGCTTGGAGGAAGCCGCGACGGGAGAGCGGGTTGCCCGAGGGCTGTACCTGAGTGCCGAGGAATCTCTCGATTTCTGCGCTGCTGCGGGAGCGCGGCTCTCGAAGCGTGCGATCTCCTCTTTCAACTGATTGATGGTCCCTCATACCACCAGCATTATCACGACAGCGGCGACGTCTGGCAAGGATGAGCCTGCCCTTTACCAGACGCTGTATCTCACGTGCATGCACGGGCACGGTTCTCCACGCAACACTGTCGGCCGGAACAACTTAGCGCAACTTTCGGGTCCGTGTCTCACGCTTCGGTGAGACACGAGACCGCACCGTTGGGTATTAGTTATTGGTCATTCATTAGTCATCCGCGCGCCGCGAATGACCAGGGACCAATGACTGCAAATAACGACTCCCTCTTCGCATGACCCACGCCACCCTGTTACAATCCTTCTCAAAAATACGTTGCGCCCACCACCCCCCCGGCCCCCGTGGACGTAATTGCAAACCCTGGACGTATCGACCTCCTTTGCGACGTATTCCCGAACCCTCAATCTGACTTCTACTTATGACTCCCCAAAAACCGCCTCTTCGCTGCGACGTATTCCACTCGCGATGAACGTATTCTTCTCTTCGAATTTTGCACTTTTCACTTTGCATTTGCTTGACACATTCAGCTCCTGCCCCTTGACCACGAACCCCGCCCTTCCAGTCACCACAAATGACCAATGACTAATGATTCTGTGACGACACATCCATGTCACAAACGCGTCGTTCTCGGCTTCCAAACCCACAGATAGGCGTCAAATCTCCTTTCAGCGCCTGTGGCTCGGAACGACAGCGTGTCACCTTACGGCGCCATGAGTCTGTCATCCAATCGGCAAATTATTTCGCCTGCACGTGAGGGGCGAAAAACGGAGCGCTCGCAGTGACTTGCTGCTGTTTTCAAGAGCCCGTCATGGTGGACCGGATTCATTCTTTTTGTTGGCCCCTGGTTTGCTACTATAAAGAGAATGCTAACTGCAACTAGCTGTCAGGAAAAAACCTATGCCCACAATTTGCCGGTTTTTCGGGATCACTATTCGGATGTACTACGATGACCACTTACCGCCCCATTTCCATGCGTATTACGGGGACCAGAGTGCCAAAATCGACATCGAGACGTTGGCCATCATCGCAGGCACGTTGCCTCGCAGAGTCCGGGCGCTTGTGTTGGAATGGGCTACTGACCACCGGGAAGAGCTCAGGGATAATTGGCTGTTAGCCGAGGATCATCAACCCCTGAATAACATTGACCCATTGGAGTGACCATGCACGTTGTCGCTTCCGTTCAACCCCTGGACAACTATCAGTTGTTTATAACCTTCGAGGACGGCACGAACGGGATCATTTCGCTCAAGGACCGCCTGTTCGGCCCGATGTTCGAACCGTTGCGCGACCCCGCGATGTTCAACCGCGTTTCGGTGGATGAGTTCGGCGCTGTTTGCTGGCCCAACGGAGCAGACCTGGCGCCGGATGCCTTATTTGATAAACTTCACGCGCCGACCACGGCCGAGTGAAAAACGACATGTCATAGAGATAGGATTGGTGCCTCAGTGGTGGGTCGACGGATCTTCCACTATTCATGCACATCCAAATTGTGAAGCTTTTTCTTAAGATCCCTAACCCCTTGAGACGTGACCTTAGTCTCGACGACAAAAAGATGACGCAATTTCGGGAGTCCCGTGAGGTGCTCTAATCCCTTGTCGGTCACCTTTGTTCCATTAAGATTTAAAGCAATGAGATTTTTTAGATATTTGAGATGGGCCAAGCCAGGATCGGACACCTCGGTATGGTCAAGGTCCAAGTGATTCAAAGCTGTTAGGCCCTGCAGGTGTTTTAGCCCCTTATTTGTGATCTTAGTTCCCGAGAGAGCTAGAATGCTGAGATTCTTTGAGGATTTAAGGTTTCCGAGGCCTGCGTCGGTTATTTCGGAACCTGCGAGATAAAGCGTATCAAGATCCGGTAGTTTCTCCATCCAAACCATTTCGGAATCTTTAATCAAATTTCCCTGAAGTTTTACTTCGACCAATCGTTTTCCTTGGTTTGTTTCGTAAACAAGAGCTTCCCCCCCAGCTTTGTCAATATTGAATATCGCCTCCCGTTCAGCGAGTCTTTGTTCTGGATTGGCTATCGGAGGTCGATTTTTTTCCCTGCGATCAATTTTGGTATAAGTCCGCTTGATTGCGGCACCGGACTTGTCTTTCCCTTGTAGTATTAGAGTATTGCCGTTTATTTTAATTTCGCAAACCGACGTCCCCTTTTTCGTGAGATTTCTGCCTAATATTAGTATGTCTTTTTCAATTCGATATTCATCAACAAGTTTCTTGAAACCGTCGGGTGTATCTATTTCTTCGCCCTTCTGGTTAACCGGAATCAAACCGTAAAGAAACGTTCCCCCCTCTTGGAATGTAATCTCCAATCTTGCCGTCCCAGCCAAATCCGTTTCCCTCGGAGCGCTAATCCAACTGCCAATGATTTTCTTGCCAAGGTCATTTTCTTTGTCTTTTTTGTCCTCTGGGAAGGTTTGAAACAGTCCCAACGAAATAAGGAAGCAAAATAAAAACGACTGGCCCATTTGTCACCCATTGCTTAAAAGCGCTTTTGAGACGTTTTGCATTACGGCCTGGAAAGTAGTTGCCGGTGCTGGTCGACCACGCGGCCGAAACGATCCAGGCCGGCGGCGCTGTGGTAATTATAAGTCAACGAGTGGGGGCTGGAATAGTTGATGCTGAAAGCCCCGTCCGTACCAATCATAAATTCAGAAAATGTGCTCGGAAGATGACAGCGATTTGCGGGAAAATGTCGTCCCGAGGCACAGGCGGCCAGGGGAGATTGGCCGACCGCCTGTGCCTTCGGATGTTTTTAGTGCAGTTTGAAGGACACCGAGCTGCCAACAAAAAATCCATTACCGGTATTCGTCATTGGTCACTTGTCATTGGTCCTTTATGATCGTCAACAACGCCTGGTTGGCGGAGCGAAAGAAAAAGCCCGCGGGTTCGCGCCCCGTGGGCTTTGCAAATGCTGCGACAATGAATCACGGCACAAATACATGACCCAGATAGGCATCGGGATCGCCGTCGCGGCCGTCGGCGTAGGCCACATAGGCATCGGTGCCGATGGTCACCGAGCCGATGTAATCGCCCCAGGCGGGAAAACCATCAGCTGGGAAGGTATGCCAATTGGAAGGCACTTCATTCACCTGAATGGGAGAATTAAAACTATTGCCGCCATCGACCGATTGATCAAAATACAGATCAGTCAGGTTCCCAGGTTCGCCGCGCCGGGAATAAAAGAAGGTGTTCACTCTTCCCTGGCTATCCACGCTGACGGTCGGAAACCATTCGATTCCCGTCCCGTCGTCGGGGTTGATGACGATCAGGGGATCCCAGGTGTTGCCGCCGTCGGTGGATTTGGTCAGGACGGCTTCGCCCTGGCCGTTCACCCTGGATTGAGAGACCACGTAGAGCGTTCCATAGTAAGGGCTGTCGGGGTTATTATCCAGCGCGATTTGTGGGAACTGCGGGCTCCGGTCGTTTCCCGGAACGGTGAAGGACGTCGTCGGCGCGATTTGGCCCATATTGATGAAACTGGCCCCATTATCGTAGGAAACGGCGAAGGCAATGCCCGATGCGATGTTATAGGCCACGAAGACTTCGCCGTTGGGCCCAATCACCGGAGCGGATCCTTGCAATCCGGAAGTGCCCGTGCGAACGGGTACCGAGTCACTGAAGGTGAGACCGCCGTCTTCGGAATGAGTGCACCAGATACCACCTGGACCGCCGAGCCGAGTGTAGGTTATGTAAATGAACCCGTTGGAAGGATCCACGGCAATGTTTTCTTTGTCGTAGACGCCGAAGCCGGAAATGACGGTGGGATCCGACCAATCGATTCCCGTATCGGTTACCGTTCCACGGGAGAGCGACAAGATAAGAGGAGAACTCGTGCTAGTTTGGTAAAGCGCGGCTAAATAGATGGTGCCGTCGGGCCCCACGGCAAGTTCACCATCGCCACTGAAGCCGCACTGCGGAAAGGTTGGCGGCACCAAACAGGTGCCGCTGGGCCCGGTACGGCCGGGCAGTGGTCCGCCGTCGGTGAAGGTTGCCCCGCCGTCCAGGGAATAGGCCCAACCGTTTACTTGGAAACCGGGAGATCGGTTGGGACAATGGAAGCCGCGGAAATCGTTATAAGAAACTACCACGGCATTGCCGCTGACAGCGATGCTTGTTTCGCTTTGAATGACGCCGACCGGGGGCAAGCCGCCGCAGTTGACGCGGCTGTTGGTAAGCACCGTGGGGTAAACGTAGGTGCCATTACCGCCCTGAGCCTGGATGCGGCCGCCAGATTGCATGGAAAATGCCCGCAGGGTATTGGCAGTTTGGCTTTGGGTAGAGGTGGATACCGGCAGGGGTGCCGCGCCGGTTCCAGGGAGGAGAGCCTGGACATGGTTCCCGAACTGGGCCGAGCCGCTGTGTGTGGCCGTCTTCGGAGTGTGTGCCGCATCCCGTCCGAGCAGAGCCCTGCGTGTATTGGCCGCCGAAAGGGTGGATTCGCTCCCAACATTGCCCGCGAGCGGATCGAAAACCGAACCCGGAGCCGGATTCAGTGCCGGCGTTTCGGTTCGAACAGCCGGAGCGGATTCACCAAGCGCCGCGGTCTGATTTAAAGCATTGGAAATATCCCCCGCAAAAGCGGTTTGTTGTGAGCTGGCGGACTCCACGTCGCGGGTCAACCGTAATTCCGCATTTTCCGATGTCGAGGAACTAAAATCTCCCAGGGTGAAATCTGCTCCCAGAGCAGACGCCGTCGAAAATCCCACCTCACCGGGGGGGAGTCGAGCTTCCAGGGTCTCTACGAGTAACCGAACGAGAGTAAGGCGGCGCAGGTCTTTCGCGCGGGCAAGGCCTTGCCAACGAATGAACATGTCCTCGATCCTTTCCCATTACAAGAGCTGTTCCGTTCAATGTAGATTTTCAGTGTAACCGGTAGGGAACGGAAACGCAAAGAAAAAACCACAAATCTTGAGCGTTTTCTTGAACGGCGGCCGAACCCCGTGCAATTACTGATATTTTTTCATAATTGCTTTAATGTTTTGGGACAACCTATTTTTGCTTGTTTTGGCGAATGCAATCGCTTAAGATTGTTGCCACTGCGGTGCCCCACAACTGCCATTTGTTTGCGGGGCACTTTTTCTTTACACACGGGACGTCAGGATGAAAGTCTGACCTACAAGTGATCTCAGGCTGAAAGCCTGAGCTATTACCAAATTTTCACTTCATGGGGAGGTTCGGATCGTGCAATTGTTTCAGAGATCCCAAAGATGCGGGCGTAGAGCTTGGGGCGTGAGCCGTCAGTTACGGCGTGGGGCGAGGGCCGCTGCCAAGTTACGTTTGGAGTTGCTGGAAGATCGCCGCTTGATGTCGGTAGATGTCTCCGGCACTATTGAAGGGATTTCCAACACGGGATATCAACCTCCCGATCCGACCGGGGCGGCGGGTTATAACCATATCGTGGAAGTCGTCAATGCCACCATGGCGGCTTACGATAAAACCACCGGCGCCCGCGTCATGCAGCAGGGGCTGGGTACGCTCTTTGCCCCCCTGGGGGGAGTGGCTTCCCTCGGCGACCCGGTGATCACTTTTGATGAATACACCGGCCAATTTATCATTGGCGTTTTGGACTACAACCCGTCCGCACGGCTTTCTCGTTTCGATGTCGCCTTTTCGAACGATTCCGATCCCCGGGACGGTTTTTACCTCCAGCGCTATAACATGGATGACGGCACGGGCGGTTTTGATTTCGCCGATTATCCCAAGATCGGCTATAACCAGGACGCCTACGTCTTTTCGTTTAACATGTTCCCCAATCTCCAGAGCTACAGTCATGTGAATACCCTGGCCATCGACAAAAACACGCTCCAGGGTTACCGGGTAGCCGTGCCCGGCGGCGCCTCCCACTTCACTCTGGCCCCTACGGTGATGCACAGCTCCAATCCCGGCGATCCGATGTGGCTGGTTGAAGCAGGCGGCAGTACCACGATGCGGGTCGCCCAGATGAACAATATTCTGTCCACTAGCCCGACCTTTTCTTTCACGTCGATTTCCGTGCCGAGTTACGGCTCCGCGCCGCGGCCAACGCAGCCGGGCGGCGCCATGAACTGGAGCTTTGACACCTGTGTCATCAACGCCGCCTATAACTACGGCTACATTGTCGCCGGCCACACCGTCGGCATCGGCGGAGTGGCGCGGGCGCGGTGGTATATCTTCGACACCAACCCCGGGACGCCCTACTTGTATCAGTCCGGCAACATTGCTCCCGCCTCCAGCGTTCATACCTATTTCCCGTCGCTGGAGATGAATTACAACGGCGATGTCGGCATAACCTACATGGAATCATCACCCAGCGAGTATGTGTCCATGTATGTTGCCGGCCGCAGCAGCGGCGACCCGGGCCCTTTGCAGCCCATGCAGGCGGGCGTTGCCACGCATCCCGGCGGCGGGCCCTACGGAAGCAGCCGGGCCGGGGATTACAGCGGGATTTCCGTCGATCCCAACGATGGCTACACCTTCTGGGCGGTCGCGGAATACCGAGGAACCGCGGCCTGGAACACAGGCATTGCCTCATTCGGCGTCAGCCCTTCGGCAGGGGGTGCGCCTGGCCGATCAGGCCGGAACTTGCATTTCGTGGGAATTCTTGGCTCCGCGCTTCTGGCGGAATCAGCGCCGGCCACCGCCATTATGCCGGAGACTATTTCGCCAACGATTGACAATAGCGACCTTTTGTTAATCGATAACCTACTTGAGGCCGCCAGTACCTCGGACGGGACGGGCATGGCGCCCGATGCGACGCGCGTTTCTCGACAACGTGGCGATCAAGCAGGACTGGACGACCTCAATCAAACCTGGTTCCAGGGTGGTGGGAAGATGGAAATCCCAATAACTAACTGAAGTTCACGATCTTTGCCAGGTACGCATCACTGCTTCCGATCAGGGACGTAGTATCGGTGGACAAATTCGTCGAACTCGTGGTTCCGGTCAAGTAAACACTGCCCGACCGAAAAGCGAGCCCGGCGCCGACTTCCGTAGTATCCCCGGCCAACGCCGTGGTATCGACCGGCTCGCCCTGGAGATCCACCTTGGCTACCAGGGCATGGATGGAGCCGTCGTCGAGCGCCACGGCGCCGGTGAAATAGGAGTTCCCGCCGATGTCGATCGCCAGACTGGTTCCGGACATGGTGCCGTCGTAGATTTGCGCAAACTCCAAATCGTCTCCAGCGACAGTGATTTCAGCCAAATAGGCCTTTAGTTGGCCGCCATCGGTCACCGTCCCAATCACGTAGGCATTTCCCGCGGAATTGACCGCAATGCCGTTGAGGGTATCGTCACCGACGTTCTGTGCGGTGAGGGCGTAGGAAGCGTGGCTTCCCGCCATGGGACCCGTGTTATCAACCTTCATGATCAAAATATCGTTATCGCCCCCGGTCGGAACAATGGAACCGGCCAGGTAGATGTTGTCTCCGGAAGAATCCAGGGTGATTGCCTTGCCGGCGCTGCCATCGAACCCGGGGAACTGATAGCCGACGGCATAAACTGGAGACAGCCCGCTGGCATTGAATTTCACCGCGAAGATCTCCGTCTCGCTTCTGCTGACCTGGAAGGAGCCGGTTACGGTGGCCAAACCTCCCGACGTTACCGCGATCCCATCTCCGCTGCTGTCGAGGTTGGGACTATACGCGATGCCGCCCCCATAGTTGGGAACCATGTTGCCAAATCCATCGAACTTCAGGGCGAAGGCATGGCGATTGCCCGATTCCAGTCGCGTGGCCGTCCCGGTCAGGTACACATTGCCCGCCGGGTCCACAGAGATGCCGTGACCTTCCGTTTCCATGTACGTAAAACCGGGATCCCGGTCCACAGCCTGGAAAGCGGTGTAATAAATCTGCCGGCCGGTGTTTGCATACTTGGCGACAAAGCCGGCTCGGTCGGGCCCATTTCCGGTAAAACCGGTGACATATGAGTTGCCGCCCGAATCCACCGCCACTCCGCGCCCGGTTCCCGTTGTCGGTGAGCCGGTGACATAGGTGGACCATTCCAAATCAGCGTCCGGAGCGATGCCTCCTGTTCCGCCGTAGTGCTTCACGACGCTAAAGTCCATCGGCTGGACCGATACAGCGCTCGACTGTACCGTTAACTGCGGCGTGCTCGTTTCCTGATTTGCTCCAGTTACAAATTGCCGAACTACTCCGGGAGCCGAATGGCTCGTGACCATTGCTCCATTAACGTAGCAGGCACATTCCATGTGCCGTAAGTTTGCTACAGTCGGCAGTGAGACCAGCGCTTGGTTGGCCCCCGCGATTTGTTGGAATCGGCTGCCCAGAACATTCATGGTCTGCAATTCGCGCATCAATCGACCATCCGCGGCAACCGATGGCGCCCCATGCGATTCGATCACAATCGCGCTGATCTCTGTTGCCCTCTCGCTCCGCGAGAGGTTTGCGCTCAATGGAACGGAATATTCCGGCATATCCCGCCGAACGATAGTTTGCGAAACCCCGTGGAAGAGACTCTCGCGTGAGTCAGCGAAACCCCCGCTCCAGTCGCCCAGAACCGGATCGAGTATTCCCGATCCGAAAACCGGTAGAATCGATCCGGGTTGCAAGCGATTCTCGAGCAATTCCAGGCGTAATGAACGATTTGCCAGGCGCCGGCGCACAGCGGCTGAATTCACTGCGATCCCCCTTTTGTAGCCCTCTCGCTCTGTGATAGGAACAGCATCATATTTGTAGCGGTAACTTACTATTTGAAATCGAAATGACGCGAATGTCAATAAGAAACTGCATCCCGCATCCACGAAATTGCTAGATTGGATGCCGTATTGCAAACGTCTTTCTATTGGACTTGGTTCCGTCATCGTTTATAAAGGATTGGAGTTTTTGCCATGACCAGTAAGCTTGCACCGGACTCCGACCTGAAGACTGTTGAGCAACTCCGCAGCGCCCACAAGCGCCTCCGCCAGGAAGTGGGCAAGATCATCGTGGGACAGGAGGCGGTGCTCGATCAATTATTGATGGCCATTTTCTGCCGTGGGCATGCATTGCTGATGGGCGTGCCCGGTTTGGCCAAGACGTTGATGGTCAGCACCCTGGCCCAGGCCCTCGACCTCACCTTCAAGCGCATTCAATTCACGCCCGACCTGATGCCATCCGACATCACCGGGACGGAAGTGATCCAGGATGACCCGGTCACAAAGCAGCGGATGTTCAAGTTCTTGCCGGGGCCGGTTTTCGCTCATATCGTCCTGGCCGATGAAATCAACCGGACTCCCCCCAAGACGCAGGCGGCGTTGCTGGAAGCCATGCAGGAACGCAAAGTATCCATCGGCGGAGTCGACCATTCCATGAAAGATCCGTTTTTTGTCCTGGCCACGCAAAATCCCATTGAGCAGGAAGGGACTTATCCATTGCCTGAGGCCCAACTGGATCGCTTTCTGTTTTTGGTCAAAGTTGACTATCCCACCGCTACGGAAGAAGAGCAAATTATGCGGCTGGGAAGTTCGGACGTGCAACCCGACGTGACCAAGGTGCTCCACGGGGAGGACATTCTCCGGTTGCAGCACATCGTCCGCCGCGTTCCGGTGGCCGACCACATTTTCGCTTATGCCCGGCGGATCACGCGGATGACGCGCCCCGGCCGCCCCGAGGCCGCGGACTTCGTTAATAAATGGGTGAGCTGGGGCGCCGGACCGAGAGCCAGCCTGAATTTAATCCTTGCCGCCAAAGCCCACGCGGTGTTGCGGGGAAATGACCATGTGTCTGCGGACGATGTGGCCGCCGTTGCCGCCCCGATTCTCCGCCACCGGCTGATCCTCAATTTCACCGCCCAGAGCGAGGGAATTGCCGTCGATAATGTCGTCCAGAAGATTCTCGCGGCGATCCCGAAAAACCAGGCCGCGTAGTCCGGTGGCGGGTTTCTACGTTGTGGAAGGCGGGCTGGCAAGCCCGCCCCACATCGGCAGGATTGGGAACATGAACCACTATCTCCAATCGGATATCATTGCTCGCGCGCAAGCGCTGGGGCTAAAGGCCCGCGAAATCGTTGAGGGAGTGCGCGTAGGCGACCACAAGAGCCCTTTTCGCGGATTTTCCGTCGAGTTCGTGCAGCACCGGGAGTATGTTGCCGGCGATGATATTCGCCATATCGACTGGAAGGGTTATGGCCGATCCGAGCGCTATACGATCAAACAATATGAACAGGAAACCAATTTCATCGGCCATATTCTGCTCGATGCCAGCCGTTCCATGTTCTATGGGGAAGGGCAAACCAACAAACTGGAACTGGCTAAATTGCTGGCAGCCTCACTGGCCTACCTGATTATTCAGCAGCGCGATAGCGCCGGCCTGGCGGTGTTCGATTGCAAATGGCGTTCGCAGTTGCCGCCCAGCAGTCAGCCCGGCCATATCCAAACCATTTTGCGAGCGTTGGAGAGTACCCGACCGCAAGAAAAAACTACCATCGGCCCGTTGCTCCATCAATTGGCCGACGCTATTCGCCGGCGGGGATTGGTTTTTCTCATTTCCGATTGTTTCGATAAAGTGGACGACTTGTTAACCGGCTTGCAGCATTTGCGCTATCAGGGCCACGACGTGACGGTTTTTCATGTACTGCATCCGGATGAAACCGAGTTTCCTTTTGAGGGAATGGTTCGCTTCGAAGGCGTGGAAGAATTCCAAGAACTTCGCACGCGCCCGCACCTGATTCGACCGGCATACCGGCGGGCCCTGCAAGCGTATCTTCAGGAACTGCGGCAAGGATGTGAAGTCCACCTCTGTGACTACGTGCCGGTGAACACCGGCCGGCCCCTGGGCGAAACGTTGTCTGCGTATTTGGCGCGCCGTTTACGGCAACGGCGCTTTTGAGGTCCCGTGACTTCGGGAGTGTTCGAACGAAGGAAACATATGTCCTTTCTGGCCCCCTACATGCTATGGGGAGGTTTGGCGGCGAGTATCCCGATCGCGCTGCACTTTTTTTTCCGCAGCCGTTATCGCCGCGTCCCCTGGGCGGCCATGACGTTTTTGATGCTGAGCATCGAACAGACCAGCCGGCGGCTGAAATTTCAGGAGTGGCTGTTACTCCTGGCCCGCGTGGCCCTGCTACTGTTGCTCGCCCTGGCCCTATCTCGTCCCTCCTCATTCGGCGGCGCTGGCTCGGCCGGGGACGCTGTCGATGCGGTTTTGCTCATTGATATATCCTATAGCATGGACGCGCGCGATGGGCCGGGGACGCGCCTGGATCGCGCCAAGTTTGCTGCCCGGGAAGTCCTCGACCATCTGCCGCTCCATTCAACCGTGCAGATCATCACCTGTTCGGACCGGGCCGAAATGATTGGACCGCGCGTTCCGTCGGACCTGGACCAGGCGCGCCAGCTCCTCGCATCGTTGGCAGTGGACCACCTCGCCACCGATTTGCTCCCCGGAGTCCATGAAGCAGCGCTGGCATTGGAGCGGGGCCGTGCTCCCAACAAGGAACTATATCTTTTCAGCGATATGCAAAAGCTCGGCTGGGAGCAGCAAGCCCGGGCATTGACGGAAAAACTTCGGGAAATTGGCCGGAAAACGACCGTTTACCTGGCCCGGTGCGGGTCGCGCGCACCGGTCAACGTCAGTGTCAGCGGGATTATCCCGCAATCCGGTATTCCGCACACGGGGGCGCGGGCCGGATTTGCCGTGCTGGTCCGAAACTCCGGCTTGGAACCGGCACGAAGCCTGACCGTTTCGCTGGCCGTAGACGGCGACAATTCCGGTAAAGAGTCGCAACCCATTGCGGAAATCAACCCCGGTGAGACCCGCGCCGTGGCTCTGACCGCCAGGCTGGATCGAGCCGGCCCGCGCATCCTCACCGCCACGGTCAAACCGGATGAATTGGAAGCCGACAACTGTTTTGATCAGGTGCTTTTCGTTCGCGATCAGTTGCGCATTCTGGTGGTGGACGGCGCCCTGAACGAAAAAGAGCCGGAAAAATCCGCCAGTTTTTATCTGATGCACGCCCTGATGCCGGTGAAGGATGCGGACAAGGCAAAATTTCACCTGCAACCGCGCCTTGTGGCCACGCGCCAGGCGGCACCGGCTCTGCTGAGCGACAAAGACGTATGCATCCTGGTCAACGTGGCGCTGCAAACCGATGGCCGGGCCGGACCGGATGCCCTTTCCCGCGAATTTGTCGATGCATTGGCCTCCTTTGTTCGGGCGGGACACGGCCTGATCCTTTTTGCGGGAGGCAACGTGACCCCCGAAGCGTACAACCGCATTCTTTATCAACACTGGGGCCTGTTGCCTTTGCGTTTGTCCGAAAATTCTGGACCTACTGATAAACCGGCGCCATTGGACCGGAACAGCGCCGAATCACAATTCTTCTCGCTATATCGGACCGATGAAAATTATCAAAGCATCAACGGCATTGATATTCGGCGTTTTTTGGCTGTGGAAGAGATTTCGGAATCGCAACAGAAAGACACCGCGGTTCAAGTAATTCTCCGTTACGGTAATGGCCGGCCCGCCATTCTCAGTCGCAAGGTTGACGCGGGAGAAGTAATGCTGGTGACGACCTCGGCCGATTTGAGCTGGACGGATTGGCCACTGTGGCGCGGCATGTATCTGCCTTTTGTGGATTTGGCCCTGAATCATCTCCTGCACAGTCAAACTCAGCCTTACAATCAGCCGGCGGGCAGCCCCTTGCATTGGTATCCTCCGGAGCGGGAGGCAAATAGGCCTTTTGCCTTGCTGTATCCGGATGGGCGGCACGCGCGCCTCGCCCCGGCGGAGTTGGTCAACGGCAGACCGGCTCTTACCGTTTTGGATACCCGGCGTGCCGGAATCTATCGCATCCTGCCCGCGAATGGGCCGCAAACTTCGGGTGTGCCGTTTGCCGTCGTTCCGGACCCGAAAGAAACAGAAAACCTGGAATCGCTGACCGATTCCCAACTGGATGAAAAACTCGGTTTCAAAACGATCCATCTGGCGGCCGGCGAAAACGCGAGTGTCTTTTCGGGCACGGAACGATGGAACCGCGAATGGACCCTGTGGTTATTGGCAGCGGTATTGGCCGTCGCCGTGGGAGAAACCGCCTTGGCCTGGTTTTGCGGGCGCGCGTGGTAATGACTCACGACTGAATGCGAATGATATGATGAATTGGCTGTACAGGCTGCTATTCCTGGATGCCCCGGCCAATGCCTCGCTGCAATCGGCGGACATCAGCTTGCGCGGGCTGTTTCCCTTGTGGGCGGCGGCCTTGATCGTTGTCGCCGCCGGAGCCGGTGTGTTCTTCCTGTATTCTCGGGAACGCACGCATCTCAGCTCAATTCGCCGCGTTTTGATGGCGCTTTTGCGAACCACCCTCCTCTTGTTGCTAGTGCTACTGCTGTTGCGGCCGGTCCTGGTGGCCGATTACGCGGGCGAACGACCGCGTGGTATTGCTCTGGTCATTGATAACAGTCAAAGCATGAAGCAGCGCGACCAACGGCTATCAGCACGGGATCTCCTGCGCGTTGCCATCGCGGAAAACCACGTGGCCCCGGATTTCGCCATCGGAGACTCCCCTGCCCTGGATCCCGCTGCCGCCGGACTTACCACCAATCCGAGCCGTGTTCACCTCGTGCACGCGGTCTTATCCAATCCGCGCTTACAACTGATCCACAATTTGCGACGGCACGGCCCGCTGCGCGGCTATCTGTTCGGTCAACGCCTCGAACGCCATTTGACCTTCGGCAACGACGAGAAACCGGCTGCAATGGAAGAATGGCCGGCAAGGCTGACCGGGGACGAACCGCGCACTGCCTTGGCGGATGCGATTAATGATCTGTTGTTGCGTAAGGATGGCGATTTGCCTGCGGCCATTGTCCTGATGACCGATGGCCGGGACAATGCCAGCCGGTTGCCGCTGAAGGAAGTGGCCGCGGAATGTGCCCGGTTGCAGGTCCCGCTCCATATCTATGGGACGGGCTCCGCCGAAGCCGGCTTGCTGCAGATCAAGGACCTCTCAACCCCCGACACGCTCTTTTTTGAAGACAGTGTCTCCGTACCGATCCGCTGGCGCTGCCACGGATTGAGGGAAGGCAAGTTGGAAATAGCCATCACCGTGGGCGGCAAGCTCGTCGCTCAACGTGAGGTACCCGTTCGGGAGGGAGAGGAACTCCGGGAGGTCTTGACCTTCGTTCCGCAAAAAGGCAGCGCCTCGGAGGAGAACCTCGAGCTGACCGCTTCGATTAAACTCAAGGGGACTTCTACTTTCCAAGATGAGCTCAAGAAATCCGTGCGCCTGATCGATCGCCGCGTCCGAATTCTGTACATCGAGAATTCTCCGCGCTGGGAATACAAATTTTTGCAACCGGTATTATTGCGGGACCGGCGTGTCGAAGCCGCTTTTATCCTTGTGAATGGAGATCCCAAGGCGCTGCAATCGGGCAGACCGTTTCTGCCGGACTTCCCCAGCCGGGATAAATTATTTCTTTACGATTTGCTGATACTGGGGGATGTATCACGGCAATACTTGACGCCGGAACGGCTCGAATGGATTCGCGATTTTGTCAAAGAAGGAGGCGGACTGGTCGTGATTGCGGGCCGGCAACATGCCCCCGCCGCCTTTGCCGACTCACCCTTCGCCGAAGTATTGCCCCTGGAGGTCCTGCCACTGAAGTTTTCAGAAGGAAGCCCTCTCGCTTCGCAAGAGGCTCGGCCGCAGGCCTTTGTTCCAATTCTGACCCCGGCCGGCCAGCGGAGTGAAATGCTGGCGCTGGCCGATGAACCGGAAGAAAACCTCCGCATCTGGAAGCAACTTCCGGGCATTTATTGGCATTATCCCGCCTCGAAGCTGCGGCCCGGAGCAATCGCTCTGCTGAATCACCCTACCGCCAAAATGGGCGATCAACCGATGCCGGTCCTGGCAACCCATTACTATGGGAAGGGCCAGGTTCTTTTCCTGGCAATGGAGGAAACCTGGCGTTGGCGCTTCAATGTGGGGAATCGATACTTTGCGCGCTTCTGGGGCCAGGTGATTTACCAGATCGGCTTGCCGCATTTACTGGGCAATTCCAAGCGGGTTCAATTCGCCCTGGAACATGCCGAAGTCTTGTTCGGCCGGCCCAGTTCCATTTATGCGCGCCTGTTTGATGCGGAGTTTCACCCCCTAAAAGAAGAGCGCGTTCCCGCGCGCCTGGACTTTGTGGATCACGTTTCCAACGTGACACCGGATGCCGTGCACGGGGAGGAACGATCCCGCAAGGTCATGCTGGAAGCGGTGCCGGGTCAGCCGGGGGAATACCGCGTGCTGTTGGCCAACGACATTCCGGGACGATTCGAATTAAAAACGGAAACTCCCGAACCTGCCACCCTGGCCTACCGGGTGAGTCTGCCCCCCAACCATGAATTGGAGCCCGGCGGCATGGCCGAGGAAGAATTGCGCGAAGCCGCTCGCATCAGCGGCGGCCAGTTTTACCGGGAAGAAGATTTACACCGGCTTCCCGATAATATCCAGCCGCAAGCCGCCGCCTTCTCCCAGCGGCAGGAAGTAGTTCTCTGGAATCCCCTGGCGATGTTGGTGTTCGTCGTGCTGATTACCGCCGAATGGATTTTACGAAAGTTCTCGAACCTCAGTTGATGTCCCGGCAGATACTCCAACACCTGGCTCGGTTACGTCGGCGCGAACGGCTGCTCCGGCTACTGTGGGCCGCTGCGCGCTGGGCCGGACTGATGTCGGCGATCCTGATCTTGGCTTGCGGCATCGATTGGATCGTCGATTGCCGCCAAGACACCCCCTGGATCGCGCGCGTAAGCATGGCGCTCGTGCAATCGATGATCGGAGTGATTGCGGGAGTGAGGTTTTTCGGCCCCGTGTTCCAGCGCCTGAGTGATAGCGCGCTGTCCCTCTGTGTGGAGGAAAAACTCCCCGCCTTCGATCACCGCCTTATTTCTGCCGTGCAACTTAACCAACCCGGAGCTGCCACGCAGGGGATGTCTCCGGAATTGATCGCTGCTGTTACCCGCCAGGCGGAAGAACAAGCAACCCGGCATGATTTTGCCCTTACTGCCGACCATCGCCGGCTCAAGTGGAGCGCTTCTGTGGCAATTCCCCTTTTGTTGGGTTGCGCGTTGCTGACGGCTCTTTGGCCGGAAACCGTTTGGGCATTGGTCGCGCGCCAATTCTTGACCGATCGGGAAATTCCCCGTTCCATTCGCCTGGAGAGTGTACAGCCTGAACTCGTCTGGCCGGCTGGCGAAGAAGTGGTCTTGCGATTCCGGGCGCAAGGCCGAGTTCTTCCGAGCGAGCTAAAGGGTGAAGTGCAAATCGAACCGGTCGGCCGGCCCGCGGAACATTATCCTCTATTTCCCGATACCTTAATACCCGGCACCTTGGCCGGAAGCGCCAGCGAGGGCGATCGGGATGCCACCTTCATCGCGAAGGTCCCGCCCTCGTCGGTGGATTTCTCCTATCGTGCCTGGCTTGGGGATGGACGGACTCGACAGCCGGCGCATGTGCGCTTCGAACCACTGCCTGCCATCATCGAACAACGGGCATGGCTCCAATTACCCAAGTACTATGGCGTTCGACCTGATGGTAATCCCTATGAGGAAGAACAGGGACGAGGCGACATTTTGGGCATCCCCAATGCATCGGCCCGAGTGGCCATTACAACCCAAAAACCCATCGTTCAAGCCACTCTCGAACTCCTGGGCCGGCCTCACGAGCAAGTGAATCAACCCAACAAACCCCTGGAAGGCGTTCGCAGGAAAATGGAGTTGACTTTGCTTGCGGGAGGAGAAAAAGCGGAATGCACTTTTCTGCTGCAACCCGAAGAATCGGCGTACCGAATAATCGTTCGTGATCAATACGGGTTTCTCAATGCCGATCCACCAAGGCGCAGTATTCGCATTGCTCCGGAAGAAGTTCCCCAGGTGGCATTATTGCCGGAACAATTTCCGGGATGGGAAGAGCGCGGCCCGGCGGAAGATTTCGAAGTCGATGGGATTCCGCTTCCCCTCGGGGGCACCATCCGGATCGCCTACACCTGCTCGGCGCCGTTTGGACTGGATCGGGGCCAGCTTCGCTACCGGGTCAACGATGGCCAATGGTGGCCATTGCCCTTGAAGGAGGTCCTGGCCACATCCCAGTCCGGGCCGTTTGATCCACGCCGGGGTGCATTTGATAAAAGCGGCTTTCTGGACCAGGTGGAGTTCCATGCACTACCTTCCTCGGATCCGGATCAATTCCCGGGACGCAAAGAGGGCGGCGGCCGTTTCGACTTTCAGACCAGGCATCTTCCGAATCTGAAAGTCGGAGACAAGATTGAATTCTACGTGGAAGTCTTCGATCGCAATCCCGAACCGAATCGCCCGCCGGGACGGTCGGAAACCCGGATGAAAGCCATTGTGACCCCACCCGATTTGGAAGCGTGGGTCCGGCAAACTCTTCAGGAGGAGAGCCGGATTCGCCGGCTGGAATCGAAGCAACGCCGCGTCTTTGGCCGGCCGGGAATCAGTGAACCGGATGAGCCGGCTTCCCCGCCGCGCGGCACCACGCCTTCTACTCGCCGCGATCCGCCGCGCACGCCGCCCATGGAGATTTTCGCCTTTGTGCGGAATTGGCAGCTTCTCGGCCCATTCCCTAATGTCCAAGATCGCGGTTTCGACATGGTTTACGGCCCGGAATCCGAGCCCGTGGACCTGGACAAGGAATACGCCGGTCTCAATGGGACGATTCGCTGGAAACTCTATCGCAGCCATAACGACAAGATCGATCTGGAGCGGTTTTTCAACCATTCCGATGCGGCGGTGGCTTACGCGCTCTGTTGGGTCCAGTCCCACGAAAGACGGAGCGCCATTCTCGCCACGGGCAGCGATGACGGCATTCAGGTCTGGCTCAATCGAAAAAAAGTCGTCACCAAACGCGTTCACCGCGAGGCGATTGCCGGCGAAGACAAGACACCGGTCGAATTGGCAGCTGGGTGGAATGAAGTGCTGGTAAAGGTCGACAACACCTTCGGCACTTGGGCGTTTTTCCTCGACTTTCGCGAACAACGCACCGGCAGTATGCTGGAAGGATTGACCTACCGCATCACCCCGCCGGACGATGACGAGCGCAAATTCGTCCGCGACTGGCAGGTGCTCGGACCTTTTCCCAACCCCAACGAACGCGGCCGGGATACGATCTATCTTCCTGAGACCGAACCTGCCAATCTGAACAAGGAATACGAAGGCATCCGCGGTAAAGTGCGCTGGCAGGCCCTTTTCAGCGGATCGGCAAAAGTCAATTTGGAAACATTTTTCAATCGGCCATTCGGCGAACCCAACGTGGCCTATGCAGTATGCTGGGTCCGCTCGGACAAAAAGAAGTCGGCTGTGATCGCCACGGGATCTGTGGATGGTATCAAAGTCTGGGTCGGGCGGAGGAAAGTCATCAACCAGCCCGGGAACCGTGAAATAAATCCCGGAGATGACGAAGCACTTGTGGAACTGGAGGCCGGCTGGAATGAAATCCTAGTCAAAGTCGACAATAAATTCGGCCGCTGGGCTTTTTTCCTGGAACTGCGCGAGCCGGAGACGGAAAGGCCGCTGCGGGGGATCGATTATCGGATTACGCCGCCCTAGGCAAGAAGCTGGCACATTCCATGTGTCGTCCGCCTCGCCAAGTAAAACGAAACTCTCGATTGATACTTTGTGTTGAATATGATTGGCTGGATGTATGCTTAATTGGCGCCGGGTTATCCGGCCCCAAGAAATCAGTCAGGGGAGCCATCATGAGGCGTTTGTTCACGATTTCCGGAACGTGCCTGCTGGCGGGGATTTTTTCGGTCGCCCGTGGGTCAAACTTCCAACTTGACCCACAAGACTATTTGGATGTCGCGCCGGCGCTCTCAGGGCAACAAGTCAAACAAAAACAGGTCCAGGCGGATACGGAGCACATGGTCCGGAGGGTGCGCACCATGTTGCGCGTCCTGGATTACTACCAGCTCGACAAGCGGTCCGAAAAACAACTCCTCGATGACGTCGCGAGCACCCTGGCGGGCCTGAGCAAGGAGCAAATGAACGAAGTGATCGCCCGCCTGGAAGCCGCTGCCAGAGCCCCGGATGACAGAAAGTTGGAAAAAGAACTCGAAGAGGCCTACGCCCGGCACCGCCAGATCGTGGAGAGTTTGAAAAACATCTTGGCCAAGTACGACGCGGTGAAAACTCTGGAACAGGCGGCCGATCGCCTGGAAAAATCGTCCAAAGATCAACTGGAGCTGTACGTGCAAACGTGTCAATTTGCCCAGATGCAACAGGAATCGGGCCAGACGCCAGCTCCCCGGGGCCGCGTGACAGGGGCCCGCCTCACCATGATCACGGAAATCCCGGCCCAGGCGGATAATCAGCGCGACCTCCATCGCAACCTCGGCGCCCTCTTCCAGCAATTGACTGCGCTCCGCGACCAGCTCCCCGCAGACCAACAGGAACGGCTGAACCGGATGGAGAAAACAGCTCGCAACCTGGGTTTGCCGGACAAATTGGCCCGCGCCGCCGACTTGCTACCGGCCAATGTTCGGAGACTGCCCAACAAACAAGAAGCCTGGAAAACAGCCGGCGATTTGCAACGGCAGGCGGCCGCCGATTTGCAGGAACTGGTGCACGTTCTGCGCCATCCGCAGGACAAGGTCGCCGCCCTGCGCGAAGCCCGCCGCCGCATTGATCAGGCCATTGAAAAACAGGAAATCCTCAAGCAAGAGGCGCAGGTTCAAAAGGAAACAGCCAAACGCGATCCAAGCGATGGTGAAGCCCTCTCGCTCCGCGAGAGGACGGCCGCTGGCGAAATGGGCGCGAAGCAAGCCCGCCTGGAACACGAAACGCGCGACGCACGCGCCTTGGTGAAACCACACGCCGAGCATCTGGCCCGCAAAATCGAGCCTGCCGAGGCAGCCATGCAGGACGCGGAGCAAGCCCTTCGCAAAAATGTTCCTGAGAGCGCAATGCAATCCCAAAACAAAGCCGCCGAATCTCTACGTGCCGTGCGCAATGATATCGACCGCCTGATTGCCGAGGCGGAAAAAGGCCAAACGGATTACCTGGCGGCCATGAAAAAAGACGCGGAAACCATTGAGCAATTAATCAAGGAGCAGAAAGACGTCCGCGACAAAACTCAGGAAGCCGACCAGACCCGCCATCCGGAACGGCTGCCGCCCATGTCGGCCAAGCAGGAGAAGTTGGCCCAACGGACAGATGACCTGAAAGAGCAGCCGATGTCCGCCAAACCGGAAACCCGGTCCGCCCTCGCGAGCGCCGCAAGAGATATGGCAAATGCCGGCAAGTCCCTGCAGGATAAAAAAGGTCCGGCCGCGGTCGCCAGGCAAAACGAGGCCCTCAAGTCGCTGGACGAAGCCAAGAAGCAACTCGCGGAGCAAATTGCTGCCATGGATAAGCGCCGGGATGAAATCGCCAAATTGGAAGAAGCCGCCAAGAAGCTCGAAGAGTTGACGAAACAAGAAACGAGCGTCGCAGCGTCAGCGCGACGTGCCCCCACGGATCTGAAAGATCTCGCCAAAAAGCAAGGCGACCTAATGCCGCAGGCCAAGGAACTCGGCCAACAGGTCGAGCAGTCCGCTCCCCAGGCCGCCAAACACGTTGCCGAGAGCGGAAAAAATATGGCATCTGCCAAGAACGAGCTGGATAAGAAGCAGCCATCATCCGCCGCAATGAATGCGGCAGAAGCGACCAAGAACTTGATGCAAGCGCAAAAAGCGCTTGAGCTGGCCCTCGAAGAAATGAAGGGACTGGAAATTGCCGCCGAGGCCGCCGCCAAGCCGGGACAGGTTGATCCCGCCAATTCCGCCCAACAGATCGCCAAGGCGCTGGAGCAGGCACAAAAAGCCGCCGAAAAATCCGGCGAAGCTGCAGCGCACACGGCCCAGAAGCCTTCCGCAAAACAAGCCAAACTGGCCGAAATGCAAAAACAAGTTGCGCACCAGGCCGAAAAGATGAACTTGAAGGATACGGTCCCGCCCGCCGAAGCCGCCGCCAAGGATCTCGAGAGGGGAGATCTTGAATCCGCGATGGAAAAACAGAAGAAAGCCCATGAGCAACTGGAAAAAGCGGCCCAGAACGAAGGAGGCAAGTCCGGTGACAAGAAATCGGGCTCCTCCCAGCCCGCTGAAGCCAAGAATGCCGGCGAACTGGCCCAGGCCCAGAAGGGACTGATGGACGCCACACAGGCACTGGCTCAATCGCAGCAAGCAAACCAGGCCGCCATGGCCGCCCTCGGTCAAGCACTAGCCCAGGCGCCGCAAATGGTGCAGCCGCAGCTTCAGGCTGCTGCGAAAGAATTAGCTGACGCCGGGAAACAACTCCAGCAGGGAGCGCCCCAGCCCGCCAATCAATCCCAGGTACAGGCCGCCGCCCAGTTGGGCCAGGCCTTGCAAACGTTGAATGCCGCTCTCGCCGCCATGGGCCAGCCGGCCGCTCAACCCGGCCAACCGGCCGAGGCTGCCGCGAATGCTGCACAACCCGGTCAGGGTCAAGGGCAGCCCCAGGATCCATCTTCGAAACCGGGCCACGATCCAGGCCAGGGGCAAGCGGATCAGGGACAAAGTCAGGAACGGAATCAAAGCCGGGGCACCGGCGATCGCATCGCCGATGGATTTGGGAAAAATACACCCGCGAAGATGATGGATGTTCAGGGCGAGGGCCTGTTCATCTATTTGCCTCCGCGGCAACGGGAACTCATTCGGCAGGCGCTGAGCGAAAAACTGCCCCCTGCATACGCCGCCCTGATCCAGCAGTATTACGTGAACCTCGCCCGGGGCAAACCCGCCGCCAAGCCCACGTCGCCCGAGCAAAAATAAGTGTGGGAATTGGAGTGGACTTTGTGCGTCTAACCCTTTGTACCGTCCTGGCACTGGTTGCCGGTTTTCTTGGTCCGGCCTTCCTCCGCGCAGCGGCCGTCCAGATGGACGACACCACCAAAAAGGCAACCGCCAGGGCTCTCGAATGGCTGGCCCGCAAGCAAAACGTCGATGGCTCCTGGAGCACCGATCGCTATCCGCACAACACGGCGATCACGTCCTTTGCGCTCCTGGCTTTCATGTCGCAAGGCCACTTGCCGGACCAGGGTCTTTACGGCCCCGAAGTTGCGAAGGGTTACCGGTTTCTGCTGGCGTCTGCGCGCAATGACGGCTACCTGGTCGGCGCCCGTGGCGGCAACATGTACGCCCATGCCATGGCCACGCTCGCCCTCTCCGAACTTTGGGGCATGACGGGCGATGAAGAAATCAAGCCGGTCTTGAAAAAAGCCGTCGACCTGATCGTCCGCTGCCAGAACGGCGAAGGCGGCTGGCGCTACGACCCGACTCCGACCGGCGCGGATATTTCCGTGACCATCATGCAAGTCATGGCCCTCCGCGCCGCCAAGAACAGCGGCATGTTCGTGCCGGACGTGACGATCACCAGGGCGATTGCGTACATCAAGAGACTCTACCATCCACCCAGCGGCGGCTTCGGCTATCAAAGTCCTCACAACCCCGGTTTCGCACGCTCCGCCGCCGGCGTCTGCGTCTTGCAACTGAGCGGCCAATATGATGCCAAGGAAATTCCCAAGGCCGTCGATTATCTCCGCAAGAATTTCAACGACGGCACGCATTTCTGGTACGGCCACTATTATGCCGCCCATGCCATGCACCAGGTCGGCGGCAATGAATGGGAAGATTGGTACATTCGCATTCGCGACCGGCTCCTCACCAGTCAATCAGCCGACGGCTCCTGGTCCGTCCGCGACCGCGAAGGCGTCGGCCCTGCATACCAGACCGCAATTGCCGTGATCATCCTGTCCGTGCCGGCGCAGTATTTGCCAATCTTTCAGCGCTAACGCATCGTCCGCAAGAGTCATCATTTTTCCAAATAGCCCGCGGTCATCTTCATTCTTTTGCTTCCTTGCCGGCCAAGGTCTTTCTCGCATTTTGCAGAATAAAATACCCAAGAGTCTGTAAAAATAGACCTTTTTCTGCGTTTCATTCGATGTTGCTGTCACCCCTCCTTGAAACGAATTTCAGTGCGTGAAACTTACGAAACCCATGAAATGCATTTGTTGTCCGATTGCCACTACCCCTTTTTTCCCCTACCCCCGTCCGTCTTCATGCCGGACCTCATTTCTGTCCTCACCCCTCCAACAACTTACAAGGCAACAAAAATCATCTTCCCAACGAACCCAAAGGGATGGCGCCCGCGGAGGCACGTCATTAACCGTGGCTGGCCGGAACGTCAAAGGGTCGTCGTCCACCAATTCTGCCACGTGCGGGGTCTATCATCTTCCTTCAAACTTGACCGCGTTCAGCGCATGCGCCGACGAAGAGTCGGTCTTCCTTTAAGACAAGTTGCCTCGATTCGAGCAGGCGCTCCAACTGCCGCTCGATGATCTCACGGATGCCGGTCGAAGCGCTGCGAAATCCGAATAGCCGTGCCATAGCGGCGGGCACTTCATCTCTCTGAATGCCGAGATGCCGAGAAACGATCTGGCAGATGGCAGCCCGAACTTCGGCCGGCGGGAGATGAGCCGGCTTCTTCAAGCTGCCAGACAGGACGTGTTCGCGATTGCGCACGGCAATTTCCTTTTGTCCCGCGATCGCCAAGAAGCCTTCTTCCTCGCCGAGTGCTTGCGCGCGCACTTCCAGGTTGACTGCCGCTGTGATCGCATCGGCCATGCGGTTTCCCAGGTGTTGCTGACCCCAGAGCGTTGCTATCCGGTGGGACACCACGTCACGGTGGATGGGACCTTCGATGGCGACCACGCGGCGGACAATTTCGGCGAGTTTGTTAACTGGCAGGTCCGGGATCGGCGTTTCTCTCGGAACCGCAAAGTCGGCTTCGACGTACGGCGTCGCGATGTATTCAGGTGTCTCGTTGTCTGCGGCAGTCTCAACTCGTTCGATCAGTGGCGCCGGCTCCGGCGAACCTGCTTCCTTCCGTTCGCCCTGTTCCGTGGCGAGCCTCGAACGTGCCTGTTCAATTGCGGAAAGTGCTTTCGCGAGTTGCTCTTTGGGCCGATGGAACCAATCTGTACTCCAGATCCGGTGGATGCTCCAGCCTCGGTCTTTCAAAACCTGCTGGCGAAGCCGGTCGCGATCGCGCGCCCAACGGGCAGAGTGATAGCTAGCGCCGTCGCATTCGATGCCCACCAGGTAACGCCCCGGCTGCTCCGGGTCGACAACGGCCAGGTCGATACGGAACCCCGCCGTGCCGACCTGTGCGTGCACATCATATCCGTGTTGGCTCAACGCCGCGCAAACCTGGCGCTCAAATTCGGAGTCAAATTCTCCGCGCACCGGCCCCTGGTCGTCAAGAACCCTGGTTTTCGCATAGCGCAGGAAATTCTTGAGAGCTCTGGCTCCCACCGCCCTGGCGCGTTCGGTATCAATGTCGTCTGCCGTGATCGAGCTGAAGACCTCGCACCGCTCTCTGGCCCGTGAGATCAACACGTTGAGCCGCCGCTCGCCGCCGTCGGCCGAGAGCGGGCCGAAATTCATCGCCATGAAACCGGATTGGTCTTTGCCGTAGCCGACCGAGATGAAGATCACATCCCGCTCATCGCCCTGAATGTTCTCCAGGTTCTTCACAAAAAATGGTTCGGCCTTTCCGGACTCCGCCTTGCCGGAAGCGAAGAACTTCTCCAAAGCAGAATTTGCGCGCCGCAGCAACTCCAGTTCATGGAGCACGGCATCCCGCTGCGCCACCGAAAATGTGCCGACCCCGAGGGACCGCTCCGGAGAGCGCCGCGCATGCTCGATTACCGCCTGAGCGACCGCTCGCGCCTCGGGCTGGTTGGTCGCTTTGCCGCCGCGATCAAAGACGCCGTCACCTACATACCGGAACTGAAGCCCGCAGTCCGGAGCCTGGGCACGCGGGCTGGGGATCACCCAGAGTCCGTTGCCGTAAAATTCGCGATTGGAAACGGCGATGAGAGAATGGTGCCGGCTCCGGTAATGCCAGCGCAGCATCCGCTGCGCCATACCCTTCGCTTCGCACAGCTTGAGGATGCTCTCGACGTCACCGGTATTGATGACCTCCTCATCCTCGCCGGGCGTCTCATCGACCAGCATTTTGGTGAAAAACCGCGTCGGCGGTAGCTGCTTGCTGTCCCCAACGACGATGATTTGCTTCGCCCTCGCGATGGCGCCAAGAGCATCTTCGGGCGTGACCTGACTGGCTTCATCCATGATCATCAGGTCGAACTCCAGTGTTCCGGGGGCCAGGAACTGCGCGATCGAGATCGGACTCATCATGAAGACTGGCTTGATCGCCTGGACCGCGTGACCGGCCTCATGCAAGAGCTTGCGAATCGGCAAGTGGCGTCTCTTCTTGGCGATCTCCCGGTACACCACTGCCATCTCGCCAAGGTCCGCATTGTGTGGAATTCGCAGGAAATGCGTGAGGGCGACTTCCTGACGCGCAAGTCGAATCCTTTCATCATCCAGTCGGCGGAACTGCTCCACAATCATTGCGAAGGATTTGCCATCGAATTCCATCAAGTCCCGGTTCTTGGCAAAGAAATCTCGAATCAATGCTTCGTGGTACGCTTGTTGGAATTGTCGAACCAGAGCCTCAGCAGGAGTGCGGCCTTGTTCAAGTTGGGCGATCAGCTCGCCGAGTCCGTCCTGTTCAAGTTTGTTCCGGAGCACCCGGTAGCGCATCCAGCCTGCCAGTGATTCCGGCGCGGCCTTCCAGGCCCGCAATCGGCTATTCAGTTCGTCCACGGGAACGAGTTGCAGATCTTTAACGACAAAACCAGTAGTGAAATTGAAAGAAAGATCCCGGAATACACTCGTCAACTGCGTCAGCAGCTCTACCAAACGCTGGCTGAGAATTGTGGCCGGCAGTGTCAATGCATTGGGATCTTGGACCCGCGCTGCGATCTGGCGGAACGTCTTGGGCAGGTGTGCATCCCTGCATGCCTGTTCCCATTTACTAATGCGCTCGAGCGCCGGCCAATCGGCAGCTGGCCCCTGCCAGATTGATCCGAATGCACCCCGGCCTAGCTGCTGCCCTGCATCCTCCAGCCACTTCAGGTTCGAGCGATACTTGAGCATCAAGTCTATGATCCTCAGACGCTCGGCGTGGGATTTCGGCAATGGGACCTTGAGAAGGCCACGGAGCGAGTGCGTCGCCTTGCGATAGTCGCGGTTGAGCCAGCGGAAAATCCACCAACCCCGGGTCAATCCTTGTCGCAAGGTTGTCAAATCGGTTTCCAAACCGCCATCACTGGCAAGCTTGTCCAATTTAGCGCGGGCGGCTGCTGTTTCTGCGCCCCGTTGGACCAACTCGGCGATTGGTTGGCGCTGCGATTCCCAGACGTTGTTTGCCAATGCGCTGCGGTCCATGGGCGGTGCTGCGATCAATCGTTGCGCCAGATCGGCAAGAATATTGAGCGTCTGCATCGTATTCACATACTGCCGGCCGATATGCAGGAGTTCTGCCAATCCTTGCGCCGTCGACGTGACCTCGGACAGCTTACTAATAACGTTCTCAACCTGGGATATTAATTCTGTCCGTTCGGTCGGCAGAAGCGACGTAGCGCGCTCGACACCGCGCCAGGGATGGGTGGTAGGAGTTCCCATCTCCTGCAAATGCGCTTGCAATTCCTGCAATTGACCGCATCGTTCTTGAAACGCCTTTTTTGACCAGCGCACTGCATCAGGCACCCGGAACCCGACCGACTGCGCCTCGCCCGCGTAGTCCCGCACCAGATGGCCGATTACTTCATAGGGCGTCACACCAGCCGGCACAAGCGGCGTGTTCATGACCTCGGCGTGGCGGTTCAGCCGGTCGCGCGCATTCACTAGCGCTTCGACCTGTTCGGCGACGTTTTCCGCCTTTGGGCGGCCGAGCTTCAGCGTGCGATCCAATTGATCAAGTACAACCTTCTTGTTCGCCTTGTTGCTGTGCAGTTCCAGGCACATCGCTCCCAGGTCGAGTGTATCCAACCGCCGCTTCACGACTTCCAGCGCGGCCATCTTCTCGGCCACAAAGAGGACATTCTTGCCCTCTTTGACGGCCGTCGCAATCAGGTTGCTGATCGTCTGCGACTTGCCGGTGCCCGGCGGGCCTTGCACCACCAGGTTGCGCCCGCGCCGTACTTCCTCGATAACGAGCGCCTGCGAGCTGTCCGCATCAATCACGTGCGTCATCTGATGCGGATCGATCACTGGGTCAATCTTGTCCGCATCGGCACAAATCGGTGGTTCAGATTTGAAACCCTCGAGCAACGCCCCGCTGATCATGGGATTTTTGGTCAGCGGCGCGTGTTCGGGCCAGTTGTCGGGATCGAGGTCCCGATACATCAAGTATTTTGCAAACGAGAAAAACCACAGTACCATGTCGTTGCCTCGCACGCGCCAGCGCTGCTGCCCGGTAGTCAGCTTTTCAATGTCGCTGAAGTAGTTTGTGGGCTGCAAGTCTTCGACGTCCGGGACGTCGGGCAAGCTCAGGCCGAAATCCTGTCGAAGCTTCGCTTGCAGTGACAGATTGGTGGAGATTTCACTTTCGCGAAATTTGAGCTTGAACCGGCTCGTCACGGACGTGCGTTCCAGATCGACCGGGATCAGAAGCAAGGGAGCAAAGCGAGTCAAGTCGGATGAGGGCGATTCGTACCATTCCAGAAAGCCGAGGGCCAGGTAAAGGATGCTGATCCCCTGCTCCTCTTCTGTTGTCCGGGCATCGTAGTAAAGCGAGAGTAGGCGGTACTGGAGTTGCTCGGCGGTGAGCTGGGTCTGAAGTCGCGTGTCCCGGTGTCGCTCGGCGATTTCGCCGCTTTCCGATTCCCCTTCGTCTGGAATCCAGAGTTCTTCGGAATTCCCGGCGTCTCCCGGTTTTCCGGCCACGGGCAGAAATGTCATCGCCGTTTGTTCGCTGACGAGAATGCGGAACACTTCATCCGATCGCTCATCAACAATCTCCAGTCGGCCGGATCGGCCGGCGCCGCGCGGCGTGTTGATCAGCCGGTTGCGCAAGGACAGATCCAGCAAGTTCTGCCGGGATCGGTCCAGAACAAGTTCCAGCGGTGTCCGAGCGCTCGGGCTTGTCATCATCCTCAACCACTCAATCCTGACACTCGACGAGATTCTGGAAATCCACACGGATCAGATCGCACACAACGGTGGCAGGATGGGGATTCATACCCCCCGCCGTCCCGGTAATTGCCGAATGGCCGGGACCAACTCGGTTGGGACGATCATTGATATTTGCGGCGCAGACGCCGCATCTCCTGCTCATTGAAAGGCCTATTTATTCATTTAACAAATCCACATCGCCTGAAATTTGGATGTCCGCAATATCTTCGAGGACGAACGTCCTCCCCTTGATGTGGAGCTTCATTTCCTCTAGAAATGGAATTGCATTTGGATCGGTCGTTTTTTTTGTAGCCTCATACCTTTCATCCGTCGCACGGTCCAAGGCCTCCTCGAACTCCTCCTTGGTGATTCCAAGCTCTTCGAGGCGATCCATTTTAGGTTGAATGTTAATTACAACTTCAATTTCCTCTTCATCCACAACCGTGACCCTTTCCCAAAACGGAAATTATTCACCACCCTCGGAATCTTTATCGCAAACCCAAGGATTCCTGCAGCCTGGTTTCTTCAAAACGTCTTCCATCGACGGATTTTACGAAGCCGACGTTCAACTTTTCCAGCTTTGTAAGAATTTGCGTTGACTGCCTAGCGAAGCGTTTTCCTCCATTGTCAGGTCGCGACCCGTCGCAGGTGGCGAATGAGATTCGGCCGCCGTTAAATCGAGTAGAGCGCCGTGTACTTGTTGCTCAAGTATTCGATGAACGGCCGATAATCCGGGGGCCTTCCGGTCGCCTGTTCGATCAGGCGGCCGGCCGGGTAACGATGGCCCTGCCGGTATATCTTTTCCCGCAGCCAACCCAGCAAGCCGTCGAACCGGCCTCGGGCGAAGGAGCAATCGAGATCCGCTAGCTCGACAGCCGCTCGGGAGAATAACTGGGCGGCGAACAGGTTCCCGAGCGTATAGGTGGGGAAGTAGCCAATCAAGCCGGCGCCCCAGTGACCATCTTGCAGGCAACCTTCGGCATCGCTTCGCGGAGTGATGCCGAGATATTGGCGGTAGGCTTCGTTCCAGGCCCCGGGCAGCTCCGCAACCTCGAGGTTGCCGGCGATGAGGGCACGTTCCAGGTCGAAGCGCACCAGAATGTGCAGGTTGTACGTGACCTCATCGGCGGTAGCGCGGATGGGCGACCGCTCGACATGATTTACGGCCAGGTGAAAATCATCCAGCTTCACATCACCAAGGGCACCGGGAAAATGGGCCCGTGCACGCGGATAAAAATGTTCCCAGAACGGCCGGCTGCGGCCCACGGTGTTTTCCCAGAGCCGCGCCTGCGATTCGTGCAAGGCGACGGACGGAACTTCCCCAATGGGCGTGCCCTGGTGATCGGGATCCAAACCCTGCTCGTAGAGACCATGGCCGACCTCGTGCAAGATGCTGAAGAACGCATCACTGAAATCGTGCACATCGTAGCGGGTGGCAAGTCGGCAATCACCGGGGCCGATGGCGCTGCAAAATGGGTGCACGGTCGTGTCCAGCCGGCCGGCCTCGAAATCGAATCCGAGGGCGGCAGCTACGGCCTTGCCGAAAGACTCTTGCCGATCGAGCGGATATTCCCGGCGCAGAACCGACATATCCGCTGGCGGCGTCAGCCGGTTCACCAGCGGCACCAGCTCCCGGCGGAGCGCATCAAACAACCGCGCCAGGTCGGTACTGCGCGCCCCCGGCTCGTGTTCTTCCAGCAAAGCATCGTAGGGATCGGCTTCGTACCCAAGGGCGTCGGCTTCCCGGCGCTTCAGGACGATCACTTTTTGAAGCCAGGGCCGAAAACGGGGAAAATCGCTTTCCCGGCGCGCGGCCTCCCACTCGTGCTGGGCGAGCGTCGTGACTCGGGCCAGTTCTTCGACCAGGCTTCGCGGCACGCGGGACATGCGCTGATGCGCCCGGCGGATCTCGCGCACGTTGACGGCAGCCGGCGCCAGAGGATCGCCGACGAGCGTAGAATTTTCAAGTTCGCCGAGTAGTTCGCCGATGCGCGCGTCAACGGCGCGATCATGGTAGATCCCAGACAGGAGGGCCATCTGTTCGCCGCGCTGCGCTGCGCCGGCGCGCGGCATATAGGTCAGCTCGTCCCAGGACAAGAGCTCCAGGCATGATGCCAACAGCTCATCTTGACGTGTGCGTTGCATCAATTCCTGATATGCTGCCTGAGTGTTCATACTAGATGCGCGGCGCGGGCCGCTCTCGTTCGTGCTTTCCGATCATTGTACAAGAAAGCCGGCGACCGGATCCGGGGAGAGCGAAAGCGATGTTGACTCCGGCGGAAGAACTGGGACTGAGCGGCATGGCGGTGGCCGGTCGGGTCCGCAAAGCGTTCCAACAGATTCCCGAATCAGAGCTGGTGGCGCTGATGAAGCGGATCCGCGACCAGTCGTTCGCCCGCCATCTCATCTATCTGCGCGACGGAGAACCGGACGCGGTTCGCGTACTGGCCTGCCCGATCACGGCCTTGCCGGATCAACTGGCGTACATCCACTACGTTTCGCAAACGATCATGAACGCTCTCAAACGCCTGCCGGAGCTTTATTTCCAGGACTTCACCGTCCGCGATATGCTGCGGCTTACCCCCGGGGAAGAAAAGTGGCTCTGGGAATGCTGGGGCCCGAGCGTCCGCGAGAGCAACCCCGTATTCGGCCGGCTCGATGCCATGATCGATTTCGTCAGCCCGATGTGGAAGGACTCGATGCGCTTCGTCGAACCCAACCTGAGCGGCATCGGCGGCCTCCACCTCGTCCCCACCGCCGAGCACATCGTGGCCGACGTCGTACTTCCCGAACTGCGGCGTCACGACCACCAGTTGCAGCTCGAGGCCTGCCCGGATATTCGCGATCTTCTCATGCAAGAAGTGCTCGATCATGCCCAGGCCATCGCCCGCCCGCTGGAAAATCTGTGCTTTGTCGAGCCCAAGTACGCCGGCAGCGGACCCGACGAGCAGGAAGCCCTTGCCCAGTTCTACCACGACCGCTACGGCATGCGATTGATGCACGCCGATCCGGCGGAATTGGTCCTGGACAAGGGCGAAGTGTACTACGAAGGCGCCCGCGTCGACCTGGCCTACCGGGATTATCCGGTGAGCGATCTCCTCGATTTAGAGCGCGAAGGCATCAACATCGAGCCGATGCGACTGTTGTTCCAGCAAAACCGGATGATTTCATCGATCACCGCGGAACTCGATCAGAAGAGTTGCTGGGAAGTGCTGTCCGATCCGCAGCTGACAACGAAATACTTTACGGCGGATGAGCGGCAGATTTTCCGCCGGCATGTTCTGTGGACGCGGCTGCTTTGCGATCGGCGGACGTTATTACCGGACGGGCAGGCCGCCGACCTGCTCGATTATGCGCGCCGGGAGCGGGAAACGCTGGTTCTGAAGCCGAACCGGGCCTATGGCGGCGACGGCGTGTGGATCGGCCCCGGCCAGACACAGAGCGAATGGGAGTCGGCACTGGAAAGAGCCCTCGCGGACCCGGAACGCTGGGTGGTCCAGCAGCTCGCCGGTATTCCCGTGCGCGAGTTCCCGGTGCTTGGGCCGGATGACACGATCCACGAAGAGCCATTTTACACCGTGATGGGCTTTGCCCCGAGCAAATACGGCCTGGCCATTCTCGGCCGGGCTTCACAAAAGCAAGTTGTCAACGTTGCGCAGCGCGGTGGTATGTGCGTGGTGATGATTGGCCACCCCGTCAAACAGCCATGGGGCCAGGGTCTGCAAGAGCCGGAGGATTTCTCGCCTATGATATAATCGAATCCCAAGAGCGTCAGAAACCCGGGGAGGAAGATCTGATGGTCCGCCGGAGAGGTACTACTGATGGGCGTCTGGAAGACGCGTTGGCATCGCTGATGCAGGCTCACGCATCTCTGGCTCAAAACCAGGCCGCTTTTCTGTCCCGTATTTCCGAGATTGACGCGCCGATGGCTGAAACAAATCGGGTTAACTCCGAGCACTTCGCCCGTACCGAGGCCATATTAATGGATCTCATGCGCATGATGCAAAGGCTACCGGAAGAAGTCCGTGACAAGATCGGCTTCAAGCCTCCCGCCTCGTCCGTGGCCCAATAGCCGCTATTCGTCCATTATCGGGTTGTCGCCAAGGATGGGTGAGCCTGGGTTATTTCTTCATCCTCCCGGACGACACCGTGCACTTCGAGGACAAAATCGGGGCCGTAGGCCATGGCGGGCGTTTGGAAGCCGGCCGGCGCCTGGCCGGCCAGGACGCGGTCGACGACGGCCAGGGCAGTCCAGGCCGTGAAGGTGTAGCCTTCGGGTCCGCGCAGGCGGGTGACGACTTTGTTGTTGGCATCATCGGTCGCTTCGCCCCACAGATAGCATTGGCCGCGGGCCCGTTGCGCGTCGGTAGGACCCGGGGGTCCGGCCTGGATTTTGCGTTTGAAATAATTCTGGGCCAGCGAAGAGCCGAGGAACCAGCCGAGATAGCGGCTCATGCGGGCGAGAAAGTGCCGTTTCTTGCTGGCGGCGATGTACACTTCGATATTGGGAATCCGTGTGCTGTGGTAGGCGGTGGAGACATCGCCCCAGGGGATGGTCATGGCCTGCATCAGACCGGCGCCGAAATCGATCGTCCGCGTTTTCCAGGCGGCGGGCACCGGCGTCAACACCCCGTTGCGGCGAATGGCGCCGCCGCGATGGATGTTTTCGGTCATGGTTGTGGCTGTGCCCCGGGAGAGGCCGCCGCGGGAGAAGAATCCCAGGGCGAGCGCAGTGGCGGAGGGAAGCCGGCGCTTGAGGTGCGCGGCCACGCAATCGGATGGCACCACGTCGAATCCGACACCCGGCATTAACATGATATTGCCCGTTTTTGCTTCGTTATCGCGCGCCGCACAGGCCTCGAAGACCTGGATTTCTCCGGTAATGTCCAGATAGTGAATGGAATGCCGCAGGCACGCATCCACCATTGGTTTGGAAGTGTGCGCGAAAGGTCCGGCACAGTGGAGCAGAGCGCGCACGCCCTTGATGCCTTCATCAATGGCGGTTCGCGAATCGAGGGGGAAAACCCGGTGTTCCAGGCCGAGTTCGCGAGCTAGAGTCGCCACGGTGCCGGCATTGCGACCGGCGAGGATTGGTTTGTGTCCGCGGGCCGTCGCCTCCCGGGCAATGAGAGCGCCCGTGTAGCCGTTCGCGCCGTAGATGAGGTAGTTGTCCATGGTCATAAATCCGAAATTCGAAGCACGAAATCCGAAACCAGTTCCAACCACAAAGGAGATTCTATGAACCCGGAATCGACTTTGCGTATCCATTATTACATGCCAATAGCGGTGCGGAGGTTTGAGCTATGAGCGGATTTCCAATACTGAGAACGGACCGGTTAGTATTGCGGTCGTTTAACCTGGTCGATGCCCCGGAAATCCAACGGCTGGCGGGACACCGGGACATTGCCGCGACGACCATGCGCATTCCTCATCCGTATGAAGACGGCATGGCCGAGAAATGGCTCGCAAGCATCGAACGCAGCTTCGAAAAAGGGGAAGCCATTGTCTGGGCGATCACGCGCAAAAAAGATGGGCAATTGCTCGGCGCCACGGGACTGGAGATTCGTGCGGAAGATGAGCGCGCGGAACTGGGTTACTGGATCGGCAAGCCGTACTGGGGCCAGGGCTATTGCACCGAGGCGGCCCGCGCGGTCGTCCAGTACGGGTTCGAATACCTGCGGCTCAATCGCATCAAGGCCCATCATTTCGCGCAAAACCCGGCTTCCGGCCGGGTGCTGCAAAAAATCGGCATGATCCGCGAAGGGAGACTGGTGCAGGAAATCAAGAAATGGGGAGAATTTGTGGACCTCGAAATATACGGAATTGTGCGTCCCAAATCTTTCTTCTGACCTTGCCGATTGGCTGCCGAACCGATGAATCAAAACTCCTTCACCTTGTCGCACAGGCCCAGTTGTTTGGCTTCTTTCGCGGACAGCCAGACGTCGGAAGGCGGCAATAGATATTTCCGGATTTGTTTGTCACTCAAGCCCGTATGCCGTTTGTAGTGCCGGAAAATCATCCCGGTCAGGATGTTGTCGCCTCGCTGCGATGCCAACAACTCGTGTTCCTTGCCCCAGCGCAGGCCCGACCACTGATGGGACATGACCATGGTATTCGGCGTCATGCACCGTCTCCCCTTTGCGCCTGCGATGAAGATAAGAAGGCCCATCGAAGCCAGGATGCCGAGCCCGACTGTGCGAATCTCCGTCTTGCTGCCGTTCATCACATCGATCAGCGAAAAGCCGGCGTTGACATAGCCCCCCGGGCTGTTGACGATCATGGTCAGATATTCGTGGCCGTTGTTGAGGTTTGCCTCCAGAATGAAACGGATTGTCTCCTCGCACTCGCTCTCGTCAATTTCGCCCGTGAGCAAGTAGATGCCGTGGTCGCCCAGACTTTTCGTATCGCATTTCCCGGCCATCTTTCAGCATCTCGCAATTCATATCCCACCTGACCATGAAAACTAGGCGTGGCAAAGGACCAGGCCTTGACCCGATCATATCTCGACACGACATGCCCTTTCCAGGTTCGCCGAGAATAGCTCGAGTCTTCCTTTAACGGGCGACAGGTTTCTTTTCGCCGGATATAATATGTCCTTGCCTGCATTACAGGAAATCCTCCTTGATGTACCGAGTTCTATTGCTCTTGATGGTAGCGCTTTCCTCCGCCATGGGTGTTTGTGCCCGGGCGGGGGATGAGTATGTCATTGACCCCGCCAAGCAAGAACACTGGGCGTGGAAACGCCCCGTGCGGGCTACCATCCCCACGGTGAGAAATCAGGCCTGGCCGGTGAATCCCATCGATTATTTTGTGCTGGCGAAATTGGAAGCAGCAGGGTTGGAGCCGGCGCCACCGGCAAGCCGCGAGCAACTCATTCGCCGGGTCGCATTCGATTTAATTGGTATGCCGCCCGCTCCCGCAGAGATCGAGGCTTTTGTTCAGGATCCATCGGCCAATGCTTATGAAAAGGTCATTGACCGATTGCTCGAGTCGCCCCATTATGGCGAACGCTGGGGCCGCCATTGGCTGGATGTGGCTCGCTTCGCCGAGAGCAACGGCTATGAGTACGATGAAATTCGGCCCGATGCCTGGCGTTATCGCGATTATGTCATTCAATCGTTCAACGCCGATAAGCCTTACGACCGATTTATCCGCGAGCAAATCGCCGGCGATGAACTCTACCCCAACGAGCCGGCCGCGCTGGTGGCGACCGGATTCAACCTGCTCGGACCGGACATGACCGACTCGAGCGATCAGGCGCAGCGCCGCCAGAACACATTGAATGACATGACGGACACCACGGCCCTGGCCTTTCTCGGCATGACGCTGGGCTGCGCTCGCTGCCACGACCACAAATTCGAACCGATTCCGCAAACGGACTACTATCGCCTCCAGGCGTTTTTCGCACCCGCCGTCTTTCGGAAGGATCTGGTCATCGCCGGCAAGGACCGGCAAGCCGAATACGAGCGCGCGAATCGGGAATATCAGTCTTTCGTGAAACCCCTCCAGGAGGAATCGGCCAAGCTGGAGGCGCCGTACCGGAAACTAATATTTGAAAAGAAACTCGCCCGGTTGTCCGACGAGGCGCAACTCGCGCATCACACACCGCCGGCACAGCGGACGGGCGCGCAGCAGGAACTGGTGGAAAAGACCGCCCGGCTGGTAAACGTATCCACTGCTGAAATCATCCGAGCTATGAAGGATGGCGACAAGGCCAGGCACAAACAATTGCATGACGAGATCAAGCGTTTCGATCCCAAGAAGCCCACAGCACTGCCCGTGGCCATGGGATTGCAGGATATGAATGACAGGCCGGTACACACGTTTCTGCTCGGCGCCGGCGAACTCGGTAATCGCGGCCAAGAGGTGCAACCGGGGTATCCGATCGTTCTCATCGAAGGTCATAAACCGACTCCGGCGAAGATCGAAACGCCCATGCCTGCTTCCACGGGAAGAAGATCGGCTCTCGCGCAGTGGATCGCGGACAAGAACAATCCGTTGACAGCGCGCGTGCTCGTCAATCGTCTTTGGCAGCATCATTTCGGGCGCGGCATCGTGCGGACAGCGAGTGATTTCGGCGTCCGGGGCGAACCGCCCACGCATCCGGAACTCCTCGATCGGCTGGCCGTGGAGGTCATGCGCCCCTCCGATCAAGCAATTCCCAAGAAAACGTGGAGCATCAAGCGCATGCACCGCCTCATGTTGCTGTCGGCGACGTACCAGCAATCATCCAGGGCATCCCCGGAGGCCCTCGCCAAAGACCCGGAAAATCACCTGTTCTCGCGCATGAATCGGCTACGCCTCGAAGGCGAAATCATCCGCGACAGCTTGCTGTCCGTGAGCGGGCGACTCAATCTCCAGATGGGCGGCCCGGGCACCTTTCCCCCGGTTCCCGCCGAAGCGGTGAAGGGATCCATGAGCTGGAACGCGAGCCAAAATCCGCAAGATCACGCCAGGCGGAGTGTGTATATCTTCGCCCGGCGGAATTTGCGCTTTCCGTTCTTGGAAAACTTCGATCTTCCGGACAGCAATCTCAGTTGTCCCAAGCGAGAACGGAGCACGACGGCGCCGCAAGCCTTGACCCTACTCAATGCGCAAGATGTGGTGGACGCCGCCAAGGCGTTTGCAACGCGGTTGATGAAGGAAGCAACAACGCAGAAGGAACAGATCATCCTGGGCTATCGGCTGGCATTGGGAAGACGACCTACTACAAAGGAAATGAACGCGGCTGCAGAATTTTTGCAGCAATCGCCCTTGAGCGAGCTGTGCCGGTCGCTATTTAATTTGAATGAGTTTGTGTACCTGGATTAGCAAATGGAATCGCAGATGACTTCCTGTCTTGGACCGAATGGACCCGATACGGTGCCGACTACCCGGCGCCAGTTTCTCTGCCAGGCAGGCGCAGGCTTCGGCATGATCGCGCTGTCGGCAATGATGGCCGAGCAGGGACTCCTGGCTGCGGAGTCATCTGATTCCGGCATCAATCCCCTGGCGCCGAGGAGCCCGCACCGCGAGGCAAAGGCCAGGCAGGTGATCTTCCTGTTCATGTCCGGCGGTCCCAGTCACTTGGAAACCTTCGATCCGAAACCGGATCTGCAACGGCTCCACGGCCAACGGTTACCCGCCTCCTTCGGCATGGTAAAAACCCGGCGCAGTGTGGACAAGAACAAGCTCCTGGCCACCCGGCGCACTTTCAAAAAGTATGGGCAGTCCGGCATCGAGGTTTCGGATTTTCTACCCCACGTTGCCGGTTGCGTGGATGACCTGTGCCTGTTCCGGGGCTGTTGCGGCGACAGTGTGACGCATCCCGAATCGGTCTATCTGATGAATACCGGCTCGATTCTGATGGGCCGGCCGAGCCTGGGATCATGGGTAACTTATGGGCTCGGAACCGAAAATCAGAACATGCCCGCGTTCGCCGTACTGCCCGATCCGCGCGGCTGGGTCAAGGGTGGAGCGCCCGCCTGGAGCAACGGGTTCTTGCCGGCCTCCTACCAGGGAACGGTGTTGCGCGGCGGACCTTCGCCCATCTTGCACCTGAGCACTCCACCAGAAATCCCGGATGCACAGCAACGCCGCACCCTCGATTTTATCAACCGCCAAAATCGAGAGCATTTGCAGGATCGGCAAGATGGCTCAGAACTGGCCGCCCGAATCGCCTCGTATGAACTTGCCTTTCGCATGCAGCAGCATGCCACCGAGGTCGTCGATATTTCCCGGGAATCGCAAGCCATCAAACTCCTGTATGGTCTCGATCGCAAGGAAACAGCCGAATTCGGCGCGCGCTGTTTACTGGCGCGGCGCATGGTCGAGCGCGGCGTGCGCTTCGTGCAATTGTATTGCGGCGATACCAACGGCTGGGACGGCCATTCCGATATCGAAGGCAACCACCGCACATTATGCCTGCAAAGCGATCAACCAATCGCCGGCCTGCTCAAAGATTTGAAGGCGCGGGGCCTGCTTGATTCCACACTGGTCATCTGGGGCGGCGAGTTTGGCCGCACTCCCATGACCGAGGGCACCAACGGCCGGGATCACAATCCGCACGGCTTCACAATGTGGATGGCCGGCGGCGGCATTAAGGGCGGCCAGGTCATCGGCAGCACCGATGCCGTCGGCCTGCGGGCCGAGCACGACAAAACCCACGTGCACGATATTCACGCCACCATTCTCCATTTGCTCGGAATGAATCATCACAAGCTGACTTTCCGGCACAACGGCCGCAACGAGCGATTGACCGATAATTTCGGGCAAGTGATCCGGCAAGCGCTGGCGTAACGTGATTGGTGGCATGAATATTCTTTCGGTTCTTCCGGTCTGTGTCTAAGGGAGGAAGTTTCTGCGAAACAAACGCTCATCACCGATTTAATCATTTTTTAAGGAGGCGAACCCATGATGGTAGCAAGACCGCGTTTGGTAATGGCCGCACTGATTGCCGCGAACTTGGCGGCGGCATCGGTTCAGGCCGGCGATTTATCGGCGAGTTTGAAGAAAGGCACGCCGGACATCAAGACAGCCGGCCCATTGGCCTTTGGGCCGGAAGGCATCCTTTTTGTCGGCGACCCGGGCGGCGCTGCGATTTTCGCCATCGGCACGGGCGACACCAGGCCAGGGGGCGGCGCCATCAAAGTGGATGGCATCGATGAAAAAATCGCGGCGATGCTCGGCACCAATGCCAAGGGCATCAAGATCAACGACATGATGGTCAATCCCGCCTCGGGCAACGCCTATCTGTCCGTGTCGCGCGGCATGGGGCCGGATGCCGCCGCCGTGCTGGTCAAGGTCCAACCGGGCGGCAAGATGGAAGAATTTCCACTCAAGGACGTGCCGTTCTCCAAGGCCCTGTTGCCCAATCCCGCCGGCAACCGCACGCAATCGATCACGAAAATCGCTTTCGTGAAGGACCGCGTGATTGTGGCCGGACTCTCCAATGAGGAATGGGCGTCCACCCTCCGGGCGATTCCGTTCCCGTTCAGCGAAGTGGACAGGGGAGCCAGCGTACAGATTTGGCATGGCGCCCATGGCAAGTTTGAAACCCAGGCGCCGGTCCGCACCTTTATCCCCTTTGATATCAAGGGCGAAACCCATGTGCTCGCGGCCTACACCTGCACCCCTCTGGTCAAGTTCCCCCTGGCCCAGTTAAAAGCGGGCGAGAAAGTCAAGGGTACGACCATTGCGGAACTGGGCAACCGGAATAATCCCCTCGACATGATCACGTACGAGAAGAATGGCAAGACTTACATTCTAATGGCCAACAGCGCTCGCGGGGTCATGAAGATTACCACGGAAAATATCGAGAACGTGGAGGGCATCACGAAACCAATCGGAGGCGGGGGTACAGCCGGCCTGACTTACGAAACGATCAAGGATTTGCAGAACGTGGTCCAGTTGGACAAGCTGGACAAAGACCATGCCTTGATCCTGACGCAAACACCGAGCGGCATGAACCTGGATACGATCGCCCTGCCGTAAACAAAAGAATAGGCTATCACCCTGCGCGAATCGGCTGAGTCGTAAGTTAGGTTTTCAACCTGTCCGGTCAGGTTGGAAAACTTGACCTACGATCCAGCTGTATCGCGCGTAGTTATTTACTGGATAAAGATCCCGTGATCCGCCAGCACTCATATGCGGTGATCGTTGCCCTGGCATTTGTTTGGATCGTCGAAGGGCCGGCTTTTGCGGAAGAAAAACGCCCGGCCGAACCTTCCAGGGGACCGGCCATCCAAATGAATCAAGTCGGTTCCGGAACGCGCGCCACTTTCGATATCGTCCGCCTCGATCCGGAAAATCTGGCGGCCTTGGAGAAAGTGTCCTGGCCGCAAAATCAATGGAATACGTTGTTCACCGTCTACGTTGCGGCCGAGACCAAACCCGAGAAACATGATCGCCCGGCCATGCTCGGCACCTATAAAGTTGAAAAAGGAGTGCTGCGCTTTGAGCCGCGCTTTCTGTTGACTGCCGGTGTTCGCTATCATGCGGTATTCCAACCCTCCAAGCTGCCACGGCCAAACGCAGGCAATAAGGAACCACTTCTTGCCGACTTCATGCTGCCGAAGCCTCCGGTTTCCCCGACCACTGTCGTAGAAAAGATTTATCCTTCGGCCGCTAAATTGCCGGAGAACCAGTTAAAGTTCTACATTTACTTTTCCGCTCCCATGAGCCGGGGAGGATCATACCGGCATATCCAAATGTTGAACTCCTCCGGCAAGCCGATCGACCAATCGTTTTTGGAATTGGAAGATGAACTGTGGGACCCGGCGGGCAAGCGGTTCACCTTGATCCTGCATCCCGGACGCATTAAACGCGGTTTGAGTCCCCGGCAAGAACTGGGACCGGTTCTGGAAGAAGGGAAATCGTATAGCCTGGTAATCGATCAAAGTTGGAGCGATGCGGAAGGGAATCCGCTAAAACAGGTTTTTCGGAAAACCTTCCAGGTACTGGCACCGGAAGAGAAACTCGTGGATCCCAAAACCTGGAAACTTCAGGCGCCTGCCGCGGACACTGCCGCCGCGCTCGAGGTCCGCTTTCCCAGGCCGCTCGACCATGCATTGTTGCAGCGCCTCATCTGGCTGGTCGATGCGGACAAGCGCAAGGTCGCCGGCAAGGTAACCGTAACGCATGAGGAAACGCGCTGGCAATTTACTCCGGAAACACGCTGGCAAGCGGGCCAATATCATCTCGTGGCGGATACCGGGCTGGAAGATTTGGCTGGCAATAACATTCTCCGGCCATTTGAGGTGGATGTCTTTCACCCGATTCAACGGGAACTGAAGACCAACACGGTGCAAATTCCATTTCAAATCAAAGGCCCTTAACGAGACCTTTGGTCGGGTGGAACTGCCAAAAGGGCCAGCGTAGCCCAGCCCGTTGTAGAAATCCGCTGCGCATAGCTGTCTCCGCCCGCTGGGCGAGTCGTCTCCGTCCAGCTTCCATCCGGTTGTTGCCTCGCGATCAAGAATGCCCGGCCCCGGCGCAGCATGGCCACAACGTCCTCCTGCTTTTTCATCCGGGCAAGTGCCAGTATAACGGCGGCGGTGTCGAAATTCTCCACCGGCGAATTGACATAGGGTCCCCAGCCCCCTTTTTCTCCCTCTCCCTTGCGAATCAGGGCAAGGCAGTGCCGGCATTGTTTCACCGCCGCGTCATCTTCACCATCCGCCAGCGCCATCAAAACCGCCGCCGCATCCAGTACGGTTTTTGCCTCGGTTTTTCGCAACCATTGATCCGCCTTGCCAAGCGCTCTTTTGAATTTGCCGGCATCCGCTTGCTGCAACATCCGCCGGGCTTGGAAAGTCGCCCAAAATGGTCCGTAGGTAGCGGGCGACCCGATCGATCTCTCTTCCAGAACCTGCCACGACCCATCCGGGTGCTGAAGCTCGGCTACCAATTCCGCGGCTCGGGTCGAGGCCCGCCGATCCTTCACGAAGCCCCATTCCAAGGCGTCGGTCAAAGCAGCGCCAAATTGAATCCGCGCCAGTTTCCTGTCATTGAATGGGCCTTCGCCGCCGTTGTGATCCCATTTCTCAGGTTGCATCAGCCACTCGGTCGTATCCTCCAGGGCTTTGCCGGGAAACGGATACGAAAGGTGCTTCGCCAGATAAAGAGCCCGGGCCGCATCGCCGTTGTTGTGGCAGGAAAAACACCTGTTCGCCGGCGACCAGCGCGGCACCTCCCGGGCCAGGAAGGCCACTGCTCTCCCCTGCGGTGTATCCGCGGCAGCAACCTTTTGGGGCTCTGCGAAGCCAACGGTCAGAGGAATTATCCAAAAAAAATTCATGAACTTATTTTACATCGACCGTGACTTCTGATAGTGTATTTCCATCCTGAATTTCGCTTCCATTCTTAACCCGGGAGAAGTTAATGCAACATTGCATGATTTTGCGGGCATTCCGATTATTGACGCTGGTTTGTCTCGCTCTCACTTTGATCCCATCCCCGGCCAAGTCCGCCGATGCTGCGGACGATCCCTTGGCCCGGCAGGTCACCATTCGGCGCGATAAGTTCGGCGTGCCGCACATCCTCGCCCAGTCGGAGGAAGCCGCCTATTTCGGGCAGGCCTACGCCAGTGCCGAAGATCATGTTCTGGTGATGGCCCGGTTGTACCTCAAGGCGCGAGGCGAAGAAGCAGCGTATTTCGGCGATGCTTTCGCCGATGCCGACTTCGCTGTGAAACAATTGCACATCTGGGACGGCGCCAAAGAGGGTTACGCCCGCCTGGCCCCCTGGGTCCAGCGCATCCTCGACGGCTATGCCGCCGGTTATAACCGCTATGTGGCCAAACACCGCAGCCAGTTGCCGGAATGGGTGAAACCGGCTACAGGTATCGACATCCTCGCTCACGGCCGGCGCGTGGTGATCGTGGAATTCACCATGGACCGCGGCATATTGAAGGAACTGGGCTACAAGTCCGCATCCCTGCCCAATCAAAAAGGTGAGTGGTCAGTGGTGAGTGGTAAAAACCATCACTCACCACTTACTTACTCACCACTCACCATGGGTGGTTCCAACATGTGGGCCATCGGCAAGGGCCGGACTGCCTCTGGAAAAGGAATCCTTTTGGGCAACCCTCATTTGCCCTGGAGCGGCCATCACATTTTTTACGAAAGCCACGTCACCGTTCCCGGCAAGGTCAACCTCTATGGTTGCACTACGGTCGGCAGTCCCGGCATCACCATCGGCTTCAACGACAACCTCGGTTGGTCCCACACCGTCAATCTCCACGATTCCGACGACATCTATGAACTCACCCTCGATCCCAAGAACAAGGATCACTACCTCTACGACGGCAAGTCATTGCCTCTCACCAAGGAAGAACTAACCATCCAGGTAAAGACGGACGCCGGACTGGTGCCGCGCACGCGCGCGGTGCTGCGCTCGCACTATGGGCCGACCAAGAAGACCCTGGGAGGCAAGGCCCTGGCCTGGAAGTCCGCGAACTTTGATGAATACCGATTTGTGGAACAGTGGAACCTCATGGGCAAGGCCAAAAATCTCCCGGAATTCCGCAATGTTCAGGACATGCAGTCCATTCCCATGTTCAACATTTGCTATGCGGACAAAGACGGCAACGTCTTCTACCTGTTTAACGGCCGATTTCCGGACCGGCCCCAGGGGTACAAATGGGACGGCATCGTGCCTGGCAACACCTCCGCCACCGAATGGAGCCGGATGTTGCCGCAAAGCCGGCTCCCCTCCCTTCTCAATCCTCCCGGCGGCTATGTCCAAAATTGCAACTCAGCTCCCTGGTACACCAACCTGAACAAGACTATCGATCGCCGCCAGTTTCCGGACGATTTGACCCCCAATTTCTGCCTGTTGCGCCAGCAGCTCAGCTTGCAAATGCTCCACGGCGATAGGCCTGTCGATTTGGCAAAAGTCCTGAAGGACAAATACGCGACACGGCTCCTTTTGGCCGATCGCGTCAAGGACGATGTCTTGAAGTTAACCAAATTCAAGGCCGATGATGAGCCGGAACTCGATCAGGCGATTGAAGTGCTGCGCACCTGGGACAATTCCGTCGCCCGGGACAGCAAGGGGAGCCTGCTGTTCGTCCAGTTCTGGAAGAATTACTGCCAGCTATGCAAGAGACCTGACCGCGAGGAATGGTACCGAAAACTGTATGCGATTCCGTGGGATGAACGCCGGCCTGCGGAAACACCATCGGGCATCGGCGATATGGAAGCCGCCCGCAAAGCCCTGAACGCCGCCGTCCGGGAGATGAAAAAAACCTACGGCAAGCTGGATATCGTTTGGGGCGACGTCCACCGCATGCGCCGGGGCAATGTCGATGTACCCATCAGCGGCTTCACCGATGAAGGCGGCTTTCCCGTTGAATTCGGCGCTTTTCGCATCATCCGCTGCGATCCCGATAGAGACGGCAAGTTCAAGGCGGTTGCCGGCGACAGCTTCGTCATGGCGGTGGAATTTACCTCCCCGCCTACAGCCTACAGCATTTCCGCCTACTCCCAATCGAGCGATCCCGCATCCCCGCACCATACGGATCAATCGGTTCTCTTTGCCGATGAAAAGTGGAAACGCGTTTGTTTTACCGAGGAGGATATCTCGAAAAACCTCGAGCGGTCGTATCAGCCGTAATGCAAAAAGTTCCGGGGAAGATTGTCACTTTACATGCACAAGGTGTCACTCACACAACTTCGACTCGGCAAAACACGGACTTTTTTGAATTTCATTCGAACTTGCTGTCATACCTGGTTGTCGCACGTTGCTTGTCACGAACATTTTTTCTGCAGAAAATAGCCATTTTTTGATTTTGTGTTTCACACACATCGACCGCCCCGGTGCAAACGAACGACTTTACCGCACCAGTGCGCGCCCTCGGATGAGACATGTCTAGTTCCCCAAAGTCCTTATTCTTTTGACTTCCAATTGACACCTTCATGTCACTCAGATTTCTCTTTATCCACCCAAAGGCACAGGCGGTCGGCCAATCTCTCTTGGCCACCTATCAACGCAAATTCCTTAAAGTGCTTTCATTACTGTCATTTTGGAAGCAGTTTTTATCAAAGGCATTATGCAACAGGAGACGGCCGTGCAGTCGGGACTGTTGCTCGCTGGTTGAGTGCGGATGATAATAGGTCGGGAACATTAAGAAATTATCCGAAAACCCCGAAAAACATTTGAATCCTCGTCAAATTCGCGCCGGTTTTGCGGTTTTTGGATAGTTACTAACGCCGGAGGGGCCAGGGTCACCACCCGACATTAGCCCCGGAGGGGCGACGGTCAATAGCCAGCGGTGTGAACCGCTGGAATAGATGCTGCCATAATCCAAAAAGCCCCGAAGGGGCGACAGAAACCCACGAGGTTCTCAGGATAGACGCCTGCGGCATCCAGCTGCGCCCGCGCCGCCTTCCCTACAATAGGTCGTGAACATCCGCCCCGACAGGCAAGATCAGCCCCGAAGGGGCGACGGTCGTTAGCCAGCGGTGTCAACCGCTGGAATAGATGCCGCCATAATCCGCCAAGCTCCGGCTGGGGCCAGCCCCGGCAGCCAAGATCAGCCCCGGAGGGGCGATGGTCGGTAGCCAGCGGTGTCAACCGCTGGAGCAGATGCCGCAACAATCCACCAAGCCCCGGAGGGGCGACAGAAACTCCGCGAGGTCCACCATGCCGCAATCATTCGCCTGTCTCCATTATCACTTGATCTTCAGCACAAAAAACCGTCTCCCCCTCATCACCACCGACGTCCAACCGAGGCTTTACGAATACACCGGCGGCATTCTGCGCTCCGAGAAATGCGTCCTCCTGGCCGCGGGCGGCATGCCGGATCACATTCATCTCCTGTGTTCACTCAACAAAGAGCTGGCCATTTCGCCCGCGCTCCGCGTCATCAAAGCCAATTCGTCGAAATGGATTCATGAGACGTTCCCGGATCACCGTTCCTTCGCCTGGCAATCCGGGTACGGCGCGTTCGCGGTCAGTTATTCCCACCTGGACCAGGTCAAACGCTATATCGCCGGCCAGGAGAAACGCCATCGCACAACCACGTTTCAGGAAGAATTCGTCGCATTTTTGCAACGCCACCGCATCGAATACGACGAGCAATATCTGTGGGAGTGAACACGTCTCTGCCGCCCCTCCGGGGCTAGTGGAACACGGTGCACCCGGCCGACCCAGCGGTTGACACCGCTGGCTACCGACCGTCGCCCCTCCGGGGCTAATGCGTCAGCCGCCTTGCCGGACCTGATCTGTGCTCGCTCTAACATCCGAAACAGTCATCGTTGCTGTCGGATGCGTGGTTGTGGGCGATGACAGTTAGGTCGTCGACAAGGAACGTCCCCAGGTTGTAGACGCCGCCGCCCACGCCCTGGCCATCCGTTCCGTCGCCGTCGCCGAAGCCGCCGAAGGCTTGGTTGTAACTGATCTCCGAAACGACGACGAGAACCGTGCCGGTGGCAACATAGACACCACCGCCGTAGCCGTTGCCGCCGTTGCTGCCGCTGTCGCCGTCGCTGCCGAAGGCTCGGTTGTGGTCGATGACTGTAGTAAGAATAGAGGCGCTGCCGCCGGCGATGTAGAGGCCGCCGCCGAAGCCATTGCCGCCGTTGGCGCCACCGTCGCCGTCGTGGCCGAGGGCCCGGTTGTGGGAGAGATCACTTCCGAGGATGGTGAGGATGCCGGCGCTGGCGATGCCGCCACCGGCGCCGGCTCCGGCACTGCCGCCGCCGGGCCCGGGGGCGCCGCCTTCAGCGTCGTTGTCGGTAATGGTACTGTCCAGGATCGAGAGGATGTTCGGGGCGCCGACGTTGGTGGGAAAGGTGGATGGTCCGCCGTTCAAGAGGCCGGCGCCGAAACCGCTTCCGCCGTTGCCGCCGGCTCCGCCGTCACCCCTAATCGCCTGGTTGCCGGAAAGTGTGCTGCCCGAGACAGTGAGAACGCCCCCGAAAAGGTTAGCGCTGCCGCCGCCCAGTGCATCGCTGCCGTCCATGGCCGTGGGGCCATTTCCGGCGATGGCCTGGTTATCGGCCAAGGTGCTGTTGCTTACAACTGCCGCGCCACCGGGAGGGTTGCTGAATGGGGCGCCATCAACATACACGCCGCCGCCCCAGCCGTCGCCCACGAAGGTGCCGCCCGTATCGCCGTCGCCGCCGGCGGCCCGGTTGTGGCGAAGCGTGACGATGCTGGCCAGGAGGGTGACCCTTCCACCAGATTCATTCCCTGCCGGAGAAGAGATCCCGCCCCCTCGACCCACGCCGACGATGGTGAACTCGCTGCCGCCCGTGTTGTGACTGCCTCCCCTAGCCTCATTGTGGTCGAAGGTACAGTTGGTGACCGTTGCCGCCCCGGCATTGAACAAGCCCCCGCCCTCCATCACACCGACCAAGCCGAAGCCTTGTGTGCCGCCAGTTGCGTAGGAGCCCCCAAAAGCCTGGTTGTCCGTGAAGGTACTCCCGCTCAGGACCAACGGCCCGCTGTTATTGAAAATGCCACCGCCGCCCCCGGAGTCCACGATGTAAACGCCGTTCCTGCCACTGCCCCCGCTGCCGCCGCTGCCTGCGATGGCCTGGTTGCCCGTGAATGTACTGTCCTCGACAGTGAGAATACCGTTCTGGCTAAAGATACCACCGCCGAGGACGAGGCCCCGGCCGACGACACCGCTCATGATGATCCCGCCGTCGCCGCTGATGGCCCGGTTACCGATGAACGTGCTCTGCTGGATAGTGGCGGTCGATTGCTGAATATTGGCGATGGTGCCGCCTTGGGCACTGCCGCCGTCGGTGCCGCCGATGGATTGGTTCTGGGTGAGCAGGCTCTCGCTGATAATGAGCGTGCCGCCCGAAACGTTGGCGACGGCCCCGCCTTGGCCGTTTTGGCCGGAGAGGCCGAGGGCTTGGTTGTCGGACAGCACGTCGTGCGTGAGGATCAAGGTGCTGCCGGTGTTCAAGATGGCCCCGCCCCGGCCCGGTGCCCCGGTCGCCAGTCCGTCGGTGATCGTCAGCCCGGCGATGGTGACAGTCACCCCTCCGCTGATGTTGAAGATCCGTCCGGCGTGGTCGCCGCTGATACTCAGCTGATCGGCGCCAGGACCCTCGATGTCCAGGGTCGTGCTGATTGCCAGCTGGCTCGCCAGCGTAATGGTCTGGCCGCGGAGACTGACGTCGAAGACGATCTGGTCGCCGTTCTGGGCTGTGGCAATCGCAGCCCGCAGCGAGCCGTCGCCGCTGTCAGCAGAGCTCGTGACCGTCCAGGTGCTAAGAACAGTTCGATCTTCTAGGATTTCGAGCTGGGGCAGGAACCGCGGCACTTGGCGGGCAGATCTCCAGTGCCTTCTCTGTTGGCGGCACCGTAGCGCCACAGGTTGCAGCAATCGGCTCAACACATTCATAAGTGACATGAGTTTGTCCCCTGGTAAGCGGAAGTCCTCGATACGAGGCTCCCCCGCCGAGGCGGTCTGCGTTACAATAAAACGACATGGTCTCCGGCGCGCAGACCGAGCGCCGGGGCGATGCGGGGCCGGTGCGGGTTCTGCTTGGCGGCGGACACGCACCGGCCGCTTTTTTTCAAAGTTCGCTACCCACGTAGGACGGTTTTGCAAACCGTCCGGCGAAGCAGGACGATTTGCAAAACCGTCCTACACTGACTCCATTCAGAAATCACCAGCCACAACTTCCGTGCCGTCGCGCGTACTCAAGGCCTGGAGACTGGCCAGCGGGATACTGTCGCTCACAAAGCGCACCGAGCCATCGGCGAAGGCGAAATTGGCCCCGCCCGGATGGCCGCTACCGAAGGCGCACAAACGGTCGTTACGCGTGGACATATCGCCAACGGGAGTGCCGCGCCGCACCTGGTAGTTGATCGGCACGGCGCTGCTGAGCGTGTAGAGAAACAGGGGTGCCCCCGGCGTGGGGGTTGGTCCGGCACCGGCCCATGCTCCCAAGTCGGCGAGAGGATAATAGCCGGGCCAGATCACGGCGAGGCGGTCATATTCCGGGTCGCGGTGCGAGCGTTCGCCAATGAGGAAGGTGTTGCTGCTGCCGTCGATGATGTCCGCCAGGCGCACGTGGCTGTCCAGGGAGAAGATGCCATCGCAGGTCCGCTGGTTTGGTGGATGCGACCGCTGGCCGGCGTTGCCGCAATAGGTGCCGAGGCCATAGTAGCCCCTGATCTCCGGCACGGCCCCGTTGGTGAGGTATTGTTGGAGGTTGAGCTGATCCGAAGGGCAGCGATCGATTCGAATGATATGGGCCGTGACGGAGTCTGGCCCGCCCGCGATGTTGTTGCTGAAGTCGTTGTAATCCCACTTCTTGTGCAAGTTGTCCTGTTCGATGTAGGGGAGCAGCTCGACCATCCAGCAGGTACACCCGGCGTAGCGGCCGGCCCCCATGTAGACGGGCTGGTGGAGCCCGGTGGGGAAGGCCCCCCGCGCGTCGTGGTGGTCGTGCGCCGCCAGGGCCAGTTGCTTGAGGTTGTTCGAGCACTGAATGCGGTTGGCGGCCTCGCGCACTTTCTGCACGGCAGGCACTAGCAGGCCGATGAGTACGGCGATGATGGCGATCACTATCAGCAACTCGATCAGCGTGAAGGCGCTCCGGCACCGCCGGAAGTCCGAAATCCGAATGCCGAAATCCAAAACACATCCGAAATCCGAATGAAGGAAACCGGAGACCCTTGACTGCGCAGTTGTGGTCATTGCTTCTTCGCTCCTATTGCGTTTTGTTTCGGATTTCGACATTGGGATTTCAGATTTCTCTACGGGGGTGCCTTCCAGATCTTCACTGTTCCATCCAAGCTTGCCGAAGCGATGTATTTCCCATCGGGGCTGAAGGCGACGCTTTCGACCCAGCTCGTATGGCCACGCAAGACGTGGGGCTGGTTGATGCCCTGGTGCCAAACCTTGACGGTTCCGTCCATGCCGCCCCAGGCCAGGCGCAAGTCTTTCCCGGGACTGAAAGCCACGCTCTCGACTCCTCCCGTGGGATCGGAGAGGAGCTTGAGCAGCTTCCAGGTTCGGGCGTCTCCACCCTTCTGCCACATCCGCACGGTGCGATCCCAGCTACCCGAGGCCAGCAGGTTGCCGTCGGGGCTGAACGCCACGCCCGTAACATTTCCTGTATGCTGTGGCTCCAGGCGGGCGATTTCGTCGTCGGTGGCCACGTCCCAGACCCGCACCGTGGTATCGCTACTGGCCGAAACGAGCTGCCGGCCGTCGGAGCTGAACGCCACGCTGAGGATCGACCAGGAGTGGTCCTGGAGTTGCTTTGTTTGTTTGCCGGTGGCCATGTCCCAGATCCGCACCGTCCCAGCGAAGCCGGCCGAAGCCAGAAGTTTGCTATCAGGACTGAACGCGACGCTCAGGATGCCATCGGTGTGTCCCTGCAGGTTATGCACCGGACGTTTGCTACCCATCCCTCGCTTCGGATCGATGTGCCAGACCTTCACTGTTCTTTCCTGGCCCGCCGTGGCCAGCAATTTGCCATCGGGGCTGAACGCCACGGTATTTCTTACTGTGCCTGTGCTTCCGGGTAGAGTGAGCTGTTCCATGCAGGTTTTCGTGTCCCAGAGCTTGTAAGTGCCATCCGCGCTGCCCGATGCCAGGACTGCCCCCTGGGAATGGAAGGCCACGCTCAGGACGCCTGTGCTGTGGCCGCAAAGGGTCACGATTTCCATGCCCCTCTCCCCATCTTGCCAGGGCCTGGCGTCCCAGACGCGAACGGCCTGATCCGTCCCAGCGGAGACGAGGCGGTGGCCATCCCGGCTGAACGCTACGCTCCAGACGATACCTTTATGGTCGCGGAGGGTGAGGGCCTCCTGACCGGTGGCGCTGTCCCAAATCTTGATCGTTTCATCGGCACCCCCCGTTACCAGGCGCCGGCCATCGGGGCTGAAGGCGACGCAGAAGATATCTCGGATGTGTCCGCGGAGGGTCAGTCGCTGCTGGCCGGCCTGCCAATCCCAGACCGTTACTTCCTCGTTGCCGTGCTTGTCCCCCGACGTACAGGCAAGCAGGCGGCCGTCCGGGCTGAACGCCATGCCTCGCCCCCCGCCCATGCCTCCGGCAAGGGTCAAGCGCTCTTGCCCCGTGTGCATGTCACAGACCGTTACGATCCCATTACTTCTACTTCTCCAGGCAAGGTGTTGACCGTCGGGGTGGAACGCCAGGGCACGGACCATTATGCCTTGTCCCTTGCGGGACCAGATCTCCCGGCGCTTGGCCACATCCCAGAGCTTCACTTCCCCTGACATCTTGGGGCCATCGTCGCTGCCGGAGGCGAGCGACTGACCGTTGGCACTGAAGGCCAGGCTCCAGACGATTCCGCTGACATTCCCTTCCCAGGCGGGGAGGGGCTGGTCGGTCTGCATATCCCAGACCTTGACAGTTCCATCAGAGCCCCCCGAAGCAAGGAACCGGCCATCGGGGCTGAACGCCACGGCGCGAGCCGGCTTGTCATGGGCGCGGAAACTGTGCAGCTCCCGGCCGGTGCTGGCGTCCCACAGCTTGATCAAGCAGTCATGGCTGGCCGAGGCAATCCGCTCGCCGCCGGGGCTGAACACAGCACAGAAGACGGGGGCCTCATGGCGCAGGGGATCCAGGAGCTTGCGCCGCAGCCCCTTGAGGTAGTGCCACTCCCAGCCGCGCAGCTCCTCCGGGCACTCGGCGAGCAGCTGTTCCATCCGGCCGAGGTTGTTCGCCGACCATTCGAAATGCGCCGTGGCGATGCGCTGATAGTAAGCACTTCGCCGCTCGCGCTCCAAAGACTCCTTCAAGTCGGCGTTGGCCCGGTCCACATCTTCCTTCGCCCGCCAGATGAGTCCGGTACTAACCGCCAACGCCGCCACAGCCAGTACCAACACCACCGCCGTTGCTCGCACCACCGTCTTGTGCCGCCGCCCCCATTTGACGGCCAGCTGCCGCAGCGTCGGACGCCGGGCCTTGATCGGCTTGTCTTCGAGATACCGCCCCAGGTCGTCGGCCAGCTCCAGCGCCGTGGTGTAGCGCTCTTCCGGGTTCTTCGCTATCGCCTTCAGCACGATGGTTTGCAGTTCCGGGGGGATAGAGCTGTTCACGCGCCTTGGCGCCAGCGGCTCCTCGAACGCGATCTGCCGCAGCACTTCCTCGCGGTTTTTGCCGTTATACGCCGGCTCCAGCGTCAACAGCTCATATAGCGTTACTCCGAGTGAATAGATGTCTGTGCGAGCGTCCACAGCAACGCGCTTGGCCAGCGCTTGCTCCGGACTCATGTAGCGGAGAGTGCCGACGAGGTCGCCGGTCATCGTCAGGCCCGGTTGGCTCTGGCAATGGGCGAGGCCGAAGTCGGTGACCCACAAATTCGGCGGGTTGGCACCCCCCGCGCGCCATTCGATTAGTAAATTCGCCGGCTTGATGTCCCGGTGGATGATGCCCAGCTGATGGGCGTGCTCCAGACCCTCGGCCGCTTGGATACCGAGGCTAGCTACCGTACGGAAGAACCCCGGAGACTTCGCGCCCTGCTCGGTCGACAAGGCTGCCTTGGGACTGGTGTCGGCAGCAAGTGCTCGGGACTCAGTACTCGGTACTGAGTTCCCTGCCGGGGACGGGGAGTAAGGCCCGGTCCGCTGGGAATCGGCGCTGCTCAAGTTTCCGGGCACCCAGCGCCCGGAGATGAGTTCGAAGGCCAGACTGTTCGCCGCGCCGGCGGAAACTCCATTGTTCACGGCTTCCAACCCGCCCTGTTGCCTCAAGTCGTGGATGACCGCCGCCAGAGTTTGGCCTTCGATGAACTGCATGGCATAGAAATGGACGCCGCGCTCGCAGCCGACGTAGTGGACAGGCACGATGTTCGTATGTTGCAGGTGTGCTGCCGCCTGGGCCTCGTTCTTGAACCGCTGCAGATGTTTCGCATCGAGCGCCGCCGCGAACGGCAATACCTTCAAGGCCACTCGCCGGCCCAGCGAGATCTGCTCCGCTTCGTAAACCACGCCCATGCCGCCGCGGCCGATCTCGCGCAGGATGCGGAAGTCTCCCAGCGTTCCCACGATCGTTTCCGCTGAACCAGCCGCCGGCCCCGACACGTCGGCAAGGGATTTCTCAAGAAATGCCAATGCGCTGAGTACCTTCCGCAAGATCGGGGCGGCCTGCGGGTACCGGGCTGTGAACTCCTCGACATCGGGCCGTTCGCCTCGTTCCTGGCGCTTGAGGAACTCATCGGCCACGCGGCCCACCAGCGACTCCACCTCTTCTTGGATCAGACTCTCAGGCATGATGACTACTCCATCAAGCCCTGCTCGGACAGGGCTTTCTGCAGGCGGATGAGGGCGCGGCCAAAGCGCTTGCGTGCCGCCGTCGACTCGATGTCCAGCAGGCAGCCGATCTCATCGAAGGGCAGCCCCTCCCCGTGCCGCATCAGCAACACTTCCCGGTCTATCTCGGTCAGCCCGTGGACAGCGCGGGCAATGCGCTCGGTCCGCTCACGGGCTTGCAGCTTTTCGCTGGGCGACGATCCGCCGGCCAGGAGCGGCCGGGACAGCAGCAGCGATGAGCGGTCCGGGAGAACGGACTCCCGCTCGACCGACCGCCGGGCGCGGTGGTGGTGCCGCCGCAGGTCGAGCAGCCGTTCGTAGGCAGTCTTCCGCACCCACAGGTGGAAGGGCATCGGTCGGCGTCTTAGGAAATCTTCCATCCGCCGCACCACCTCCAGTTGAGCCTCCTGTACGACATCGGATGGGTCCATCCGGGCGGCGAGCCGGGGATCCAGGCGGACTTCAACAAAAGCTTGCAGATCGGGCCGGCACCGCGCCAGCAACTGCTCCAGCGCCTGCGAATCCCCCCGGCTGATCCGCTCGAGCAAGCCGCAGGTCTGAGCCGAATCCGGTTTCACCTCCCGCATGACCGCGCCTTTCATTCCCATACCCGACATTTTGAGATAAATGTGACAACCCAGCCTGAGAAAAATCCCCGGTCGCGGGGTCCGCCAGGATAATGGGAAGTTTCTCGGAGACTGAGTGTTCGCCATTATCCCCGGCCGGGGGCGCCAAAGCAATGAAATCTGGGCGCGAACATGGGCCCTCCACGGCAAGACGCCCAGGGTAGTCTCTTCCCGGATCGGAGCGCTTGCAGGAAGCGGCGGCACAAGCTAATATGGCGTTATGATTTCCATTGCAAGTGTCCGCTTGACGCATTTTCGGCCTGAGCGTACACTTCATTCGAGGTGCAACATGATCCGAATCCGCTTCCGGACCGACCAGGACCGCGTGCAGGGCAACTATCTATTGGCGACCAAGAGCGTCGTCCGGCGGCTCCGCGGTCAGATTTTCGAGGTCTCAGAAGCCGGCCTCAAACTCCTCGATGACCATCAGATTCCTTACCAGACTCTTGCGATTCCTGAGCCGTCCGGATCGGACCAAGAGGTTCGAAATCCTCTTACCGTTGAACTATAACGACGGCACACTGATCGAAGCGGAGAAGTTCGACCAGACCGCCGAGGAGTTAAGCGACCGCTTCGGCGGCATCACCCAGGACACAGTTCGCATCACCGGCGCCTGGAAATACGGCAGCGCTCGCTACCGCGACGATCTTCTCCGCATCCGGATCGACACGAACGATCCACAGGCCAGGGTATTCTTCCGTGCCCAAAAAGACGTCTGGAAAGCTCGCTTCCAGCAGATCGACATCTGGATCGTTGCATACGAGATCGAAATTATCTGACCAGCCGCGCGCCTCCGCGAGGCTGCACGTTGCGTTGCACCCACCTTTCAGCAGGCACACCCGGAAATCCCGTGGAAGCAAATCATCGGCATGCGTCATAGAGTGATTCATGATTACCCACACGTGGACTACGATATTGTCTGGGACGTGGTGACGGTCGACTTACCGCCACTGATTGCGGACCTGGAAAAACTGGTGCCGCCTCTGATTCCCTGACTACGAATTCAAAGCACTCATTGCTAAGGACGAGGAGTCGCAAACCGGATTCCGGCGGCCTTGAACCCGTGCTCATCGATATCAATCTGGGCAGCGCGCGTGCTCGCCATTATCCGCCAGCCCGCCGCCGATGCCTCGACCTACAAGGGCGCCGGCGGTATTGCCGGCCCGCCGACCGCTCGATTACCGAGGAGCATCAGGTTGCTGGCGGTCACAGTAACGTGGTTACCCGATAGGGACGAGAGCGCGATGCCGCCGCCGAACGCTGTGCCGACTTCACTGAAGTCGCTTCCCCCGGTGTTGCCGCTTCCTCCTGGGCCTCCTTGTCCTCGAACCTGCAGTTCGTGAGCGCGGTCGTCCCGAGATCCACCAGGACGCCGCCCTCCGCCTCACCGACTTGGCCGATGCCGGGCGTGGCGTCTGTGGCGTTGGATCCACCGATGGCCTGGTTGCCCGTGAAGGTACTGCCGCTCAGGAGCAAGGTGCCCTCGATGAAGTTGGCCCCGCCGGCGCCAACGTCCAAGGTGTAAAAAACCGTCGTCATGGCGCCTTCGCCGCTGCCGCCGGAGCCCCCGACGGCCCGGTTGTTGGTGAACGTGCTGTTCTCGACGCTCAGGGTGGACGAGTTGTTATAGATTGCGCTCCCACAACCGAAGCCGACCAGTTTTGTGCTGTCGCTAACGACACCGCCGTCGCCAGCGATGGCTTCATTGCCAAGGAACGTGCAGTGCCTAACGGGCACGGAGGAGCCGCTTCTGCTATTGATCGCGCTGGCCGTCGCTCCATCGCCGCCATCGACGCTGACGGCTCGGTTGTTCATGAAAAGGCTGTCCGTGACGGTAAGGGTGGCGCCCGAACGGTGGTTAATGGCTCCGGCGCGCTTCATTGTTGGAGAGGACAGCGCTGGCGACGGTCAAGTGGCTGCCGACGTTCAGGATAGCGCCGCCGCCACCCTGGGTGGGCGGCCCGAGCGCCAGGCCATCGGTGATGGTCAGCCCGGCGATGGTCACCGTCACCCCGCCGCTGATGTCGAGGACCCGGCTTTGGTGGTTGCCGCTGATGGCCAGGTGTCCGGCGCCCGGGCCCTCTATGTCCAGGTCCTTGTTGATCGCGAACTCGCCGCTGGTCAGTGTGATTGTCTGACCCACGAGGCTCTGGTCGAAGACGATCTGGTCGCCGCTCTAGGTGTTGGCAATCACCACCCGCAGCGATCCGTCGCCATTATCGCCAGAGCTCGTGACCTCCAGGTGCTAGGAACAGTGCGATCTTCGAGGATTTCAAGCCTGGGCAGGAACCACCGCCTGGGGAAGACATGGGTCCGGTAAGTTTTCTGGCGGCGCGGTGTCGCCGGGCCACGCATCAACCGGTGCCATACGTTCGTGAGAGACATGATCTTCCGTCCTGAGGAGTGTGGCGAGCGGGGTCGCGTAAGCGCCCCGCGTTACCGCCACGGCGGTCTGCGATACAATGAAGAGACATCACCCCCGGCATGCAGACCGAGCGCCGGGGCGATGCCGGGCCGGCGCAGGTGCTGCTCGGCGGTGGAAATGCACCGGCCGCTTCTCGGACTACGGGAAGTAGTAATCATCCACGGAGAGCGGGTAACTCGAACCTGCAGTCATGTCCCAGAAAACCCAATGACTGCCATTACGCCGTACAGTCCCAGCGAGGAACGTATACCCTGCGATGAACCGAGTATCCAGGTCATAATCGCCGACATCATGGCACTCGAAATAGAGCCAAGCGGAATGTCCGCGGACTTCGATCTGGGTCTTGAAGGACGGGACCAGGGAAAACCGGCGATGCGTAAACGAGCCGGAGCCCAGCCAGAACGCCTCGAGCCTGTCGAAGCCGACATAGGGTGAGTTCGGGTCTCCCTCGTTGTTTAGCGTGCCCTCCCTGTCCCACAGGGACATCATCAGGTCGATGTCCTGGGTGGTCTTGGCTCGATGGAAGGCCGCTTGCAGCTCATAGATCTTTCCCACCTGGCTCTCCGGCCCACTCACTTGCGCATGTGCAGATGGTGGGGGAGGAATCACCAGCCCTCCCATGCCCAAGGCCGCGCCCGTAGCGCCCATGCGTAACACATCACGCCGGCTCAGCTTGGTCGTGATCAATTTCCGAGACATTTCTCTAACCTCCTGACGGTCTGCACTATAATGAAGGGACATCACTGCCGGCGCGCAGACCGAGCGCCGGGGGGATGCCGGGCCGGTGCGGGTACTGCTTGGCGGCGGACACGCACCGGCCGCTGTTTTCGTTCGTGGTTTGCGACGCTTCGGAGGAGCGTGGGGGCCGGGCTAAACGTTTCTCCGAGGCGTCGCTAAACCGTTTTCATCAATCGGACCTCAGTAATCATCGGCCGAGGTCACTTCCCCGCCGCCTCGTGTGACGAGCCTGGCTAAGATCCGGATGTCCATGCCGGTCTTCAGAAAATGCACCGAACCGTCCGCGAACAAGGCATTGGCCCCGGTCGCGTGAAAGCTATAGACCTCGCTGTCGTTAGTGCAGTTCAAGGCACACGGCCCTGGCTTTCTGGAGCCATCCGTGGTCGACCCTTCGATCTCGATCGCATTCCAACGGGAGTACCAAGGGCCGCCGGCGTGATAGGGGGGACTCACGAGTTCCCTGCCTGCTTCCCAGCGGCGGTTGCGGCCAGCGTCTTCCGTGATCAAGATCGTGTTGGCGGTGCCATCTTGAATGTCACTCATGCGTGTCAGGGAGTTAACAACCATGATGCCCTCATAGTTGCCTACCGCGTCAGCCCAGCCGAGCTGTGCGAGTACGGGATTCACCCCCTGGGTGGGGGCATAGTCCGTGCACGCCGCTAGCCCAGGGCTGAGCGGGGCAGGTCGCAGATCCTGATCTGCAGAAGGACATTGCAAAATCCTCACCAGCGTGAGTCCCACTTCCAGGTTCCAGGGGTCCGTGTTATTCAGATCGAAGCGGTACCGATCATGGAGCGCCTGCTGTTCGAGGAGGGGCAGCAGGAACGGCCAGGGCCCATGGGTCGCGCCGGGGGGCACGCCCAGTGGCCGAAAGGGTCCGAGCACCGTTCCGGGAGGGAACCCGCTGTAGCTGTCGTGAAAGTTGTGCAAGGCCAGGCCGATGTTGTGCAGGTTGCTCGAACACTTCATGCGGTTGGCGGCCTCACGCACCTTTTGCACGGCCGGCAGCAACAGTCCGATGAGGACCGCGATTATGGCGATCACCACCAGCAGCTCGATCAGCGTGAAGCCACGCCCGTGCCGCTGGCGGACTGGCGGCGAAAGGCTAGGCATGGGATCGATCCTCCTGTTTGTCTCACTCGCCTGGATTTCTAACATCTCTCCGCGGCAGCTCCGGTACCGGGGGCGCCTTCCAGATCCTCACCGTTCCGTCCAGGCTGGCCGAGGCAAGTCGCTTACCGTCAGGGCTGAACGCCACGCTCTTGACCCAGCTCGTATGTCCCCGTAAGGTCTCAAGGATCTGCCCGGTAGTTGCATCCGCGACCTTGACCGTCGAGTCCGTACTACCCCAGGCGATCCGCCGGCTGTCGGGGGCGAACGCCACACACTCGATCCCACCTGTGGAGTCAGGGATGTCGCGAAGGAGCTCCCAGTTCCTTGTGTCCCAGATCTTCACGGTCCGATCCACACTGGCCGAAGCCAGCGACTTCCCATCGGAGCTGAAGGCGACGCTCGTAGTGCGACCGGCGTGCTTGGGCTGGAGCTTCCGGAGTTCTTTGCCATTCTGCACATCCCATATGCGGACATTGCTATCGACACTGGCTGAGGCGACGAGCCGGCCGGTGCGGTCAAAGGCGACACAGAGAATCATCCAGTTGTGATCGTGCAGCCCGTGGATTTGCTGTCCCGTGGTCGTGTCCCAAATCCGCAGGATCAGATGGTCTCCCGCGGCAAGGAATTTCCCATCAGGGGAGAAGGAGACGCTTTCGACCGAGCCGGTCGAATCGAAAGTGTGGATCTCCTTCCAGGCATCCGTGTCCCAGGTCTTCACCGTTCGATCCTTGCTGCCCGATGCCAGGCACTGGCCGTCGGGACTGAACGCGATGCTATGCACCATGTCACCGTGACCGCGCAGAGTCATTAGTTCTTTCCCGGTGAACGCATCCCAAATCTTCACGGTCTTGTCCACGCTGGCCGAGGCCAGGGATTGGCCAGCCAGACTAAACACGACACTGCCGACGCCGCCCGCGTGACCCCGCAGAGTGAGGTACGCCGGGTCGGGCTGCTCTTGCCGGGGAGTGGCGTCCCAGATTCGCATCGTCATGTCGTCGCTGGCCGAAACGAGTTGATGCCCGTCCAGGCTGAACGCCAAGGTACGTATGTCATCGAGGTGCCCACGGAGCGTGAGCGCCTCATGCCCGGTCGTCGTGTCCCAGAGCTTGATGATCTGGTCCCTTCCCGCCGACGCCAGGCGCCGGCCGTCCGGGCTAAACGCCACGGCTTGCACCTTGCCGATATGTCCCCGCAGGTCAAGCAGCTCGCGGCCCGTTCGCGCGTCCCAGACCTTTAGCTCACTATCGGAGCGGTCAAAGTCGTAAGTGCCCGCGCCTGAGGCAATACATCGCCCGTCGGGGCTGAACGCCACGCCCTGGATCGGTAGGGAGTGCCCGCGGAAGGTGAGCTTTTCCCGGCCGGTCCGTGCCTCCCAGACCTTCACCTGCCCGGCCCTGCTCCCCGTAGCAAGCCATCGGCTATCCGGACTGAACGCCACAGCCCATACTGGCCATTCCCGCCCTTCCAAGCTGTCAAGCTCTTGCCCGGAGGTTGGATCCCAGATCTTGACGGCCGCAAAACCATCCTCGTGTGCCGTCGCGGAATCGGGCCCAGGCTCGCCACACGAGGCGAGGCGCTGGCCGTCGGGGCTGAACACGACTTTCCAGACCTGGCCACCGTGTCTCAAGATATGGAGGGGCGCGGGGATGTGATCCATCGTAAGCGTTTGCACATCCCAGATCTTGACGGTGCCATCCCAGCTTCCAGTCGCGAGGCGGCGGCCATCCGGACTAAACGCTACACTGCGAGCATGGCTCTCGTGGGTGGGAAAGTGCAAGAACTGGTGCCCACTTCGCGCGTCCCAGATTGTGATGAACCCGTCCTGGCCAGACGAGGCGATGCGTTCGCCGTCCGCACTGAACACCGCGCTGAGAACGGAACTGTCTTGGTGCAGAGGGGAAAGAACCTTGTACCGGAGGCGCTTGAGGTAATACCACTCCCAGCCGCGCAGGTCGGGAGGGCACTCCTCAAGGAGATGCTCCGCCCAGCCCAGGTTGTTCGCCGCCCAGGCGCGCTCGGCCAACGCGATACGCTGAAAATAACCGCTCTGCCGCTCGCGTTCGAGGGACCGCCAGATGAGCGCGGTGCTGACCATCAACGCCACCAGCGCCAGAACCAACACGATAACCGCGGCGCGCACCACGGTCTTGTGGCGCCGCGCCCACTTCGCGGCCCGCTGCCGTAGCGACGGTCGTTTGGCCTTGATTGGTTTGTCTTCCAGATAACTCCCCAGGTCGTCGGCCAGCTCAAGCGCTGTGGCGTAGCGCTCTTCCGGGTTCTTCGCCATCGCCTTCAGGACGATGGTCTCCAGCTCCGGCGGAATCGAGCTGTTCACGCGCCCTGGCGCCCGCGGCTCCTCGAAGGCGATCTGCCGCAGCACTTCCTCGCGGTTCTTGCCCTTGTAGGCCGGCTCCAGAGTCAGCAGCTCGTACAGCGTGACGCCGAGAGAATAAACATCGGTTCGCGCATCCACCGTCACGCGCTTCGCCAGCGCCTGTTCCGGACTCATGTACCGGATCGTCCCGAGCAAGTCGCCGGTCATCGTCAGCCCCGCGTCCCCGCCCAGCCGGGCCAGCCCGAAGTCGGTGATCCACAGTTGACCTTCTCCATCTACCAGCAGGTTGGCGGGCTTCACATCGCGGTGAATCACGCCCAGTTGATGGGCATGTTCCAGCGCCTCCGCCGCCTGCACGCCGAGATTGGCCACCGTCCGGAAGAACCCTGGGGACTTCACTCCCTGCTCGGTAGATAAAGCGCCCTTGGGACTCGTGTCGGCAGCAGGTACTGCGTACCCTGCACTCGGTACTGAGTTCCCGGCTGGGGACGGGGAGTAAGGTCCTGTCTCCTGGGAATCGGCGCTGATCTGCTTCCCCGGCGCCCACCGCCCGGAGATGAGTTCACTGGCCAGGTTGTTCGCTGCACTGGCGGAAACCACAGCACTCGCCGGCGCAGATGTGCCATTGTCACGAGCCTGGCCTAGCCCAGCCAGTTGGCGGAGCTCCTGGATCAAGCCGGCCACAGTGTGGCCATCGACATACTGCATGGCGTAGTAATGCACGCCCCGTTCGCAGCCCACCGCATACACCGGCACGATGTTTGGATGGCGCAGGTGCGCTGCCGCCTGCGCCTCATTCTTGAACCGCTGCAGATGTTTCGCATCGAGCGCCGCCGCGAACGGCAATACCTTCAAGGCCACGCGCCGGCCGAGAGAGATTTGCTCGGCTTCATAGACGATCCCCATGCCGCCGCGGCCGATTTCCCGCAGGATCTGGAAGTCTCCCAGTACCCCGCGCTCCAGGTCCGCGCTGTGAATCCGCGGCGTCGAGGCAAGTTCTCCCCGCGCCGCGGACACGCCCAGATCGGCCAGCACCTGCACCGCCGGCAAAAGCCGGCGCAACTGTTCGGCATGGTCCGGATACTTGGCCGCGTAGGCCGCCAGGTCCACCGGCTCGCCGGCCGCCATCTTGGCCGCGATCTCCTCAAACAGGTCCGACAGGACCGCATCGGCGGCGCTCGCACGCACCGACAGGCTTTCCGCTGCGTTCATCGGTCACTCTCCCGCAACTCGTCACCCAGGAGACCCCGTAGCCGCACCAGCGCGCGCACGTGCCGGGTCTTGACGGCCCCTTCGGAGATGTCCAGGACGGCGGCGATCTCCCGTATCGAAAGTTGTTCCAGGTAGCGCATCACCAGCACCTCCCGGTCGCGCGCCGCCAGCTCGGTCAGCGCTGACTGTACCCGCCGCCGCTGCTCCTGCCGGATCAATTGCTGGCTCGGGCTGCTTCCCCGCGCCAGCAGCCGGTCGGCGAGCACCATCTCCGACTCTTGCGACAAGCAAAGTTCGCCGGGCTGTTCGCGCATCGTGCTGCGTCTCTGGGCCCCGATGTGGCGCTGCTGCAATTTCAGCAGCCGCTCCCACGCCAGTTGTCGCAGCCACGGGTAGAACGGCAACGGCCGTCTCTGCAAATAATCCGACATCTTCTGGAACGCTTCGGCGAACACTTCCTGGACCACGTCCGAGGCGTCCAGCCGCGGCAAGAGGCGGCGATCCATGCGAACCATGATCATTTGCCGCAGCCGCTCCCGGTTTCGCACCAGCAGATCCTCGCGGGCCGCTCGGTCGCCCACGGCTGCCCTGCTGATCAACGCTTCGGTTTCCGCGTCCGGGGAAGTCATGCAAAGTCCCCTGAAACTAACCTGCCGACTCCGCGAAAAAGGTTACAGGCCTTTTTTGCGATTTTTCAGCGCCTTAGCCCGAAGTTCTGACCGAAACTGTATTTGCGGCATCCATGAACGCTAACGCCAGCATGCGAGCGTGTCAAGAAAACCTGATATAATTCGGGTTGCCTAGATCAGGCAAAAAAATCGGGGGCAGAAAAATAAGAGAGGAGAAGCAGAACAGGTATTCCTACGCTTTCTGTCTTATTTTTTGCCCTCAATTTTTTTGCCTAAGGCTATCTCGGGATTACCCATGCCGGTCACGCTACCGATCCCCATTCGTCGGCTGTCGCAGCAGCAATTCGGCGAGCTGGCCTTTGAGGTCGTGCGGCATGTCTTCGCTATTCACAACGAGATTGGCCGATTCTTTGACGAGAAGATCTACAAATCCGCGCTGGCCCATCGCATGCGGGAGGTTCGTTTGGAAGTGCCATTGGACATTACGTTCGCTACATTCCAGAAACGGTACTTCATCGATGTCGTTGTAGGTAACGGAGCCATATTCGAGTTCAAGGCCGTTGAAACCATTTCCGCCCGCCACCGGGCTCAGTTACTGCAATACTTGTTGCTTTGTGACATCGCCCATGGCAAGCTAATCAATATCCGGTCCAAGGACGTGCAGCATGAATTCGTGAACACCCATTGGCAGCACGCGGATCGAATCATATTTGACGTGCGTACGTCCCATTGGAATGCGGCCATTCCCGGTGCGGCGAAGTTCCCGGATTTGGTCATCGCGCTGCTCCGGGATCTTGGCGGAGGACTGGGAATCGCTCTGTATGAGGAGGCGATCATGCATTTGCTCGAGGGAACAACAACGGATGTCGCCGTCAAAATGGACGGCCACGTGGTTGGTCAGCAGCGCGTGCGCCTGATCGCACCCGATGTTGCGCTTAAGATCACGGGCTTCAACGGACCGCTGGAGCCGTTCGAACAGCACGCACGGCGGCTTTTAGCTCATATCAACTTGCGCGCGATCGCATGGGTGAATGTTAATATGAAGGAAATCACTTTCACGGCGCTGGAAAAATGAACTCAAAGGCAAAAAGATCTAGGGCAAAAAATAGGAACAGAAGAACGCAGCAGTTCCGCTCCGACAAACTTTTCCGTTTCTGATTTCTTATATTTTTGCCCTAGATCTTTTTGGCTTCTTCCGCTCCAATGATTACCCGCAGCCGGTTGCGCGAGTCGACGCGCTCATAGGCGATGCCCTGCGATACACTGCGCACGAGGTGAATCCCCATGCCCCGCGGCCCGCGTTCTTCAAGCGGCTTGGTTTTGTCAAACGCCGGGGCCGAACGCGGATCGAACGGAGCGCTGTCATCTTCCAGCACCAAAATGACCCGGCCGGCCTCATGTTCAATGCGAACGTCGATGCGATCGGTTAGCGAATCGACCGCGTGATCGATCAGGTTAAGGACTAACTCTTCGAGAACAAGCTGGACCTTGAAGCTGACGGACGTGGCGAGACCAATGTCGATGCAGAAACGTTCCACCTCGCCGGCAACAGCCAGGTAATCCGGGACATTCCTTGAAAACGTTCGCTGGAAAGTCGGCGTCATGAATCAGGATGACGGGAACAGGATGCGATGGGCCTCTTCGACGCTGTGGACGAGGGGAATTCCCTGGTCGATTCCCACGGCTTTCAGCACGTTTTCAATCTCAGGCCGCGGGTTGAGCAGGACCATCTTCGCCCCATAGCGCTGGAGCGAGCGGGCGCACGACACAAACATGCCCATCCCGAGCGAAGTTATGAAGTCCAGGCCGGAAATGTCTACCAGGGCCGGCCGCCGGCGGGCAGCCGTATAGCCGTGGAATTTCACGTCGATGGCGTGCTGCCCGGCAATGTCAAGCCGGCCAACGAGCGCGAGGTGAGTAATCCGCTCGTCCAATTGGACCACGTTCAGTTGAATCATGTGCTGTCCTTTCGACGGAGTCCCCAGCCGACCAGGCACATATCGTCGGTTTGCGGCTGGTCGCCCAGGAACTGCATGACTTCGCAGACGATCCGATCGCCGGATTCGCGGACCATCCCCGGCGCTGCCGCCAGCCGCTCACGGAGGCGGCCGGCGCCGAACATTTCGCCGGCGGCGCTGGTTGCCTCGCTGAAGCCGTCCGTGTAGGCGAGCCAGAGGTCGCCCGGCTCGATCGCTACGGTCGCTTCGGCATATTGCCGCCCGGGGAGAAGACCGAGCGCCGGGCCTCGGGCCGATTCGGCCACGGCCTCCACGCTTCCATCGGGCCGGCGTCGCAGCGGCGCTGGGTGGCCGGCGTTGGCCAGGGTCAGCGTCATGGCGTGCCGATCCAGGATCGCCGCCAGGAGCGTCACGAACCGTTCCGTGCTGCCGGCGCACAGACCGTCGTTCATGTGCGCGAGCGCCGCCGCGGGCGGCTCGCAGGAGAGATGGTACTTTAACTCTCCCGAGAGCTTGGCCATCATCAGCGCGGCGGAAACGCCCTTGCCGGCGGCGTCGGCTACCACCAGCGCCAGCCGGTCGTTCGGCAGTTCAATGAAGTCATAATAATCGCCGCCCACGTCGTAGGCAGCGTGGTAATAGGCAAAAAACTCGAAACCTTCGCAATTGGGATAGCCCTCGGGCAACAGGCTCAGCTGAACCCGTCTCGCCAGTTCCAGGTCCCGTGCTACCCCTTGGCGGCGAAGGGCTTCTTCGTAAAGCTTGGCAAACCGAACCGCGACGGCGGCCTGGCTGACGGCGCCCACCATCACTTCCAGGTCCCCGGATTTGAAGGCGCTCAGGGGGAGGTCGGTGTCGATCTGCACCACCCCGAACGGATTGCCTTCCCCGTCCAACAGCGGCGCGCACATGACCGAGAGGATGTCCAGTTCGGCCAGGGTCCGGTAGGCGAGCGGCCCCGGCTCCTGGTCCTCCCACAGGACTGCTTCCCGGCGGGACAACACATGGCGGACGAGCGAGCGGCTGAGCCCCACGCGCTGGTTCGCGTCCGCGCTGCGGAAGTGTGTCGCGCGCGGCGTCACTTCCTCCTGCCCCTGGGCCGTAAAGGCCACAAACCCGCATCGGGCTTGGGGAAAGATCGCGAACAGACCCTCGAGCAACTCGTGCAGCGTTGCGTCGATTTCGACCGAGAGCCCGAGGCGCTTGAGCATCTGCACCAGGGCCCGAAACTTCTCTGCCGTATAGCCGGTTGGCGGAACGCTGGCACCCGGAGACTCCATGGCCATGGTGGACAGCGGTGATACGGCTTCGGCTCGCTCGGTAAACGTGACCGCCGGTGAAACCGGCGCCGATGGAACCGCGGCATGCTCTTCGTCGAGAAACGTCAGCTTGACGCTGCCGATGACAAGGTGGTCCCCGCTCCGCAGCGCAGCGGGCCCGGTTAGACGCTGACCATTGAGATAGGTCCCGTTGCGGCTCCCCTTGTCTTCAACGACGTAACGGCCCCCAACAAGTTCCAGCACGGCATGGAAACGGCTGACGTCGTCGTACTGTGCAAAGATGTCGGAGATTTCACAGTCGGAGTGGCGGCCCAGCACGCAGCGCGACCCCACGGGATAAACCCACTTCCCCTCATGCCCGCCCTGCGTTCGAACCAGCACAGCCACCCGGAAAGCCTCCTATTACAACGCCGTCGCAGGTGAGATTCTACTTGATTCGGTTACCTTTTTCTCCGGGAGTTTATTTCTTAATACCCCGCCGCGCATCCATCCTTCCGTGCCTCCGACCCCCCATGGAGCATACTCGTTTTGGGATCGATCAGGATGCCCTGGTAGCCCCCGCCGTTGACCCTGGTGTCTTCCACGTGATGGCCGCGCCGGATTAATTCTTGGACGATCTCGCGAGAAATGCCGCGCTCGGCTTGAACAATCCCGCCGTCGGCCCGCCCGCGCCTGCCCGTGGGTGCGGCCGATCCCAAATGTTCCAGCCGCGGCGCTTCTCCCGCTTGCTGAACGTTCATGCCGAAGTCAATGAGGTTGACCAGGACTTGCACCTGCCCCTGTGGCTGCATGTCGCCTCCCATGACCCCGAACACAAACCAGGGCTTGCCTTCCTTCGTCACCAGGGAAGGGATAATCGTGTGGAACGGGCGCTTGTGCGGTTCCAGCCGATTAAGATGAGCATCGTCCAGCGCGAACAGGGTTCCCCGGTTCTGCAGCGCGAAGCCCAGGTTTCCAGGCGTGAGACCCGATCCAAATCCCATGTAGTTGCTTTGAATCAATGAAACGCAGTTGCGATCTTTATCAACCACGCACAAGTAAATGGTGTCGCCTTGCGCCAGCTTCGGATCGCCGGCGGCCACCTGGGTGAGGGCTTTTTCCAAGGCGATGAGTTTCCGCCGGCCCTCGGCATAGGACTTGGAAATCAACTCTTGCACCGGAAGTTTTCCGAAAGCCGGATCCGCGTAAAACCGCGCCCGGTCCGCATACGTGAGTTTCTTGGCCTCCAGGAACAAATGCCAGTAATCCGGGGACTGAGGTCCCATCTTTTGCAGATCATAGCCCTCCAGCATGTTCAACATTTGCAGAACCGCAATCCCCTGCCCCGGCGGCGGAATCTCCCAAACATCATAGCCCCGATAGCGGGTGCTCACCGGTTCTACCCAGGTGGAAGTGTGGTCGGTGAAATCCTTCAGCGTAAACAAGCCGCCGTTTTTTTCCGAAAATGCGACAATCTCACGGGCAATCCTGCCCTGGTAAAAAGCGTCTCTACCGTTCCTGGCGATCTCCCGATAACTTTGCCCCAGATTGGGGTTCTTGAAAACCTCGCTGGCGCGAGGAGCTTTATCCGCAATCAAATAAGTCTTGGCCGAATCGGGATCAGCCCGGAGTTTGCGGACGGATCGTTGCCAATAACCCGCAATGACTTCACTGACCGGGAACCCTTCCTCGGCGTAACGAATGCTCGGCCCCAGCAGTTGCTCGAAGTTCATTGTCCCAAAGCGCCGGCGCAGCGCTTCCCAGCCGTCCACGCACCCGGGAACCGACCAGCTCAGAGGCCCGGTGGTCGGGATTTCCTTGAAGCCCTTCTCGGCAAAATAAGCACGGCTTGCGTTATACGGCGAGCGCCCGCTTGCGTTGAGACCGTACAGTTTTTGCGTTTTGGCGTCCCAGATGATGGCGTACAGGTCACCGCCGATCCCACAGCTCATCGGTTCCATCAGACCAATGGCCGCATTGGTGGCAATGGCCGCATCGATCGCGTTACCGCCCTTCTTGAGAATTTCGAGACCCACCTGGACCGCCAGCGGATGACTCGTGGCCACCATCCCGTGCGGCGCGATCACCACCGACCGGCCGGATTGGTACGGCGCGGGCGTAGCCCGCTCGCGGCTGCGCGCCGCCCCAAGCGTTACGAACAGTACCGCCAGAACCGTCACGGTAATGATTTGCCAGAACTCGCGCTGTGGATGATTGGATAGCATGGGAATTCTCACATAAAACAAAAACCATAGGAATTGCGGGGACGCTCCACGCCTCACGTGTTTTGCCACGGACATACTACTCTTATAATGCTTGGATCACAAGTTGATCATGTTTTCAAAAAAGAGATCTGCCATGTTGAAACGCATTGTTCTTGCTTTGTGGTTGATGGGGCTTAGCGCCGGCATCCGGGCGGACGAAGAAAAAGAGCCGGAACCAAAAGGCGGCCCGGAGGAATTCAAGTATCTGCAATACCGGCTCGTCGGCCCCGCGGCCGGCGGCCGCGTGTCTCGGTCCATGGGAATACCTGGCGATCCCCTCCTTTATTATGCCGCCAGCGCGGCCGGCGGCGTTTGGAAAACCACCGACGGCGGCATCCATTGGAAACCCATCTTCGACGACCAGCCCATCTCCTCAATCGGCTCGATCTGTGTGGCCCCTTCCGACCCGAATGTGATCTACGTAGGTTCTGGCGAAGCCAACATCCGCGGCAACGTCGCCGCGGGCAACGGCATCTACAAATCCACTGATGCCGGCAAAACCTGGAAACATGTTTGGCAGCAGGAAGGCCAGATCGGCAAAATGATCGTTCATCCCACCAATCCGGATACGGCCTACGCCGCCGTTTTGGGTCATCCATTCGGCCCGAATCCCGAGCGCGGCATCTACCGCACAACCGACGGGGGCAAAAGCTGGCACAAGGTCCTCTACAGGAACCCGGACGCCGGTGCGTCGGACATCTGCTTCGATCCATCAAATCCACAAATCATTTTCGCCGGCTTGTGGCAGACGCGCCGCCGGCCCTGGGAGCTTGTCAGCGGTGGCCCGGGCAGCGGCCTGTATCTATCGCGCGACGGCGGCGATACCTGGAAACAATTGACGGCAAAAGGCTTACCCGAGGGCATATGGGGGCGCATCGGCATCGCCGTCGCTCCTTCGGACAGCCGCCGCGTCTATGCCCTGATCGAAGCTGAAAAAGGCGGCCTGTTCCACTCCGACGACGGTGGCGACAAGTGGACCCTCGTGAATGCCGGACATTATCTCCGCCAGCGCCCCTGGTATTTTTCCACGATCACGGTTGATCCCGCCAATCCGGATGTGATCTGGTGTCCATCCGTGCGCCTGCTCAAGAGCATCGACGGCGGCCACACCTTCAAGCAAGCAAAAGGTCTCCACCACCCCGACCATCACGATTTGTGGATCGATCCCAAAAATCCCAAACGTATGATCGACAGTAACGACGGAGGCGTTGACATTTCCACCAACGGCGGCGAAACCTGGTATGCGCCACCCCTGCCGATCGCCCAGTTTTATCATGTGGCGGCCGATAACCAGGTCCCGTACCACATCTCGGGCACCATGCAAGACCTCGGCACCGCCGCGGGACCAAGCAACAGCTTGTGTACCGCCGGCATTCAGGTGAGCGATTGGTACATGGTCGGCGGCGGCGAAACGGGCTTCACCGCGCCGGACCCTGCCAATCCCTTGATCGTCTACGCGGGCGAATACGGCGGCTATATTTCCCGCTACGACCATACCACCCGCCAGGCCCGCAACATCAGCATTTACCCGACCAACCCGTCCGGCCACGGTGCCGAAGACCTGCGCTACCGCTTTCAGTGGACCGCTCCCATTCTGGTTTCCGTGCATGATTCCCGCGTCGTTTACCATGGCGCCAATGTCCTCTTCCGAACCACGGACGGTGGTATGACCTGGAAAGCGATCAGCCCCGATTTGACGCACAACGACCGCAGCAAACAGAGATGGTCGGGCGGTCCCATCACCGGCGACAACACCGGCGTGGAATACTACGGCACCATCTTCGCCATTGCCGAGTCTCCAAAACAGCAAGGCCTACTCTGGGCCGGCAGTGACGATGGCCTTGTTCATCTCTCGCGCGATGGCGGCAAGAACTGGGAAAATGTCACCAAATATATTCCGGGCCTCCCTGAATGGGGCACTGTCTGCTGCATTGAGGCTTCCCGCTTCGATCCGGGTACGGCGTATGTCGTCGTCGAAGCCCATCGCCTGGATGACATGCGCCCGTATCTGTTCAAGACGGCGGATTTTGGCAAGACCTGGGACAAACTGAGCGTCAAAATGGCCCCCGAAATCTATCTTCACGCGGTGCGCGAGGATCCAAAGCGCAAAGACCTATTATTTGCGGGCACCGAGCGGGGCGTGATCTTCTCCCGGGATGGCGGTTCCACCTGGCAAGACCTCAAACTCAATTTGCCCGCCGTCGCAGTCCATGATCTGGTGGTCAAGGACGACGATCTGGTGGTCGGGACCAATGGCAGATCCATCTGGATTTTTGATGACCTGACTGCAATTCGGGACATGGGCTCCCGGATCGCCGAAAACGATGTCCACCTGTTCCCCGTGCAACCCACTGTCCGCTGGCGGTATCACACGCCCGTCGAAGCGCCAAAGCAAAAACCGGCGGGGGCCAACCCGCCGCGCGGCGCTGTCATTCAGTATTTCCTCAAAAAGAAGCCCAAGAATCCCCTTACCCTGGAGATTTTCGACGCCCAGGGAACGCTCGTGCGAAAGTTTTCCAGCGTTCCCGAACCGGAAGAATTCCCCGCCGATGACCCCGATGAACAGGAAGAACGGCCCAAGAAAACCGTGCTCACCACGCACCTGGGGGTGAATCGCGTTGTCTGGGATTTGTGTCACACCGGTGCCGTTCATATTCCCAAGGCCAAAACCGATGGCGGCGATCCCAAGATCGGCCCATTTGTTCCACCCGGAACCTACTCCCTCAAGCTCACCGTGGATGGCAAGATCGCGCAATCGATGGTATTGGTTCTACCCGATCGCCGGCTCCTGAAGTCTGGTCCGCAACCTGCCAACCCGGCAAATTTCGATGAGGAATATGTAAAGGCCAACCTGTTCTCGCTTACCCTTCGCGATGACATTAGCCGCTTGTCGCAAATAGTGATGCGTTTGCGGTCCATTCGCGGCCAGCTCATTTCCCGCAACGAATTATTAAAGGACAATCCCAAAGCCGGTGCTCTAATTCAATCCTCGAAGGAATTGATTACCAAGCTGGATGCTCTGGAAGCCAAGCTCCACAACCCGAAAGCGGAGGTCGTTTACGACATTTTAGCGCAACAAGGCGGCGCGCAATTGTATTCCAAGATGGTGTTCTTGTTCGAATTCACCAAGGACAGCGACGGTCCCGTCACGCAAGGCATGCGCGAGGTTTACGAAGAACAAAATCGGGAATTGAAGCAGTTAGAAACTGCCTTCCAGTCGCTTTTGACTGCCGACCTCGCCAAGCAGAACGAGACCGCCAAAAGCCTTGATATTCCTGGTGTGATTGTTCCGCCCAAATGATCGGGAAACTCACGAGTAGCTGAATTCGCCAGAATTCAGCAACCGCCCACTGGGCCCCTACTCATGCCGCAGCGCCTCAATCGGGTCCATGTACGCCGCCCTCCTTGCCGGGTACGTCCCGGATATCAAACCCACCGCAACCGACACCGCAAACGCCAATAACGGCGACCACGGTTGAATGATTGTCGGGAATTCGAAAAGGTGGGTAATCACGTAGGAGAGGCCGACCCCCAATCCGACTCCGACAACGCCTCCCACGCTCGACAGCAAGACCGTCTCAATCAAGAACTGGATGGCAATATCGCGCCGCCTTGCTCCCAGCGCTCGCCGAATGCCGATTTCCCGAGTTCGCTCCGTGACCGTGGCCAGCATGATGTTCATGATGCCGATGCCGCCCACCACGAGCGAAATCGATGCAATGGCCCCCAGAACCAATGTGAAGATACGTTGGGTTTGTTCCGCCTTTTCCAGCAGGTCCAGCGGCACCGTGATGGCCGTGTCTTTTTGCGTGTGGTACTGATCGAGCACTCCCTGGATAATTTCCGCCGTCTTTTTCACGTGGTCCATTTTGTCCACGCTCACTGTCAATTGGCTGATTTCCAGCGTTACCGCGTCAAATGACCCGGGCCGAAAAGTGAACAGCGTTTTCCCGAACCGGACCTGGTCCGTGCTGAAGGGAATGTAAACATCACGGTTATAATCCTGGGCGGCCAGACTGCTGCCGATTCCTGCCGAAGGCGCTCTCCCTTCCGTCACCCCGATTATCGTGTAATCGTGGATTTCCCCAACGTGAATGGATTTGCCGATGGGATCTTCTATCGGAAACAATATCTCCGCCGCTTCCGCCCCCATAACCGCTACATTGCGATATCGTTCCAGATCTAGCTCCTCGATGAAGCGGCCCTGGCTCATACTCAAGCCATTCATCCCCAAATAGTTCGGCGTCACCCCGACAACGCGGCCTTGTACCTTCTTGTCCTCATACCGAACGTCCTTGCGAAATTCTCGCATCGGTGTCACCGATGTTATCGTGGGGATCGTCGAGCGGATACGTTCCAAGTCCTGAATGGTAAGCCCGTATGTTAGGATCCATTGCCCTTCATTCTTTTTGTCATCTTCAATCGGCTTGACGCTGCGCACGATAATATTCGTGGCCCCAAGATCCTGGATTTGCTGAATTGCTTTGAATCGCGCCGCTTCCCCCACCGCCAGCATCACGATAACCGATGCGACCCCTAATACGATGCCCATCACGGTTAGCAGCGAGCGCAACCGGTGTACGCCAAGACTTTTCAGTCCCAGGCGCAGCACGTGGAGAAAACGTTCGAGTGGCACAATTGACCAATGACTGATGACAAATGACCAGCGGAGTTAACCGGGTGCCGTTCCCGATTGACCTGCCGGAGGCCGCGGTTTCTCCGCCGGAGCTTCTGGTTTCGGCTCCCTACCCTTGGTTTCCGCGGCTATGCGCGCCCGCGCATCCAGTGTTACCTTCTCCCCCTCCTCCAGCCCTTCCTTGATTTCCACAAACTTGTCGTTATTCTCCCCAACTGTCACTTCCCTGTCTGCAATCCCTTTTTCTCCGGCTACATAACAATAGTGCTTTCCATCCCTTTGGCCCACGGCTTGCACCGGAACCATCAATACCTCCGCCAGCTCATTGACAAGGATTTTAGCATCTCCCATGAATCCCGGTTTCAAACCTGCCCCAACCGGCAAGTCCTCAATCGTCACGATCGTGTCGAATTGCTTGACGAACCGGTCGGAATATCCATCTGAGCGGGCCAGCGTCCCGATCGATTTGACCTTCCCCTTCATTACCTTGCCCGGAAGGGCATCGAGGCGGATTTCCACTGCCTGTTCCACTTGAACTTTTTTGACCATCGCCTCATGGACTCCGACCTTCATTTGCATTTGGGTCAGGTCCGGCAAACTGAATAACGTTTGGTGATAATACACCAGCGCCCCGGCTTGAATCCGGTTATTTTCGTTCCACCAGCGCTCCTTCCAGTACACCAGAATCCCATCCCCGGGAGATTTGACAGTACAACTGTCGATTTGTTTTTGAATTCGTTCCAGGATAGTCTTTTCCAGTTTCAGTGCAATATTGGCGGCTTGCAGTTCGCTCTTGGCCTTGGCGACGGCAGCCTCCCCGCTGCTGCTAGCACGCTCCAGGGCCCGCTGCGCATCCGCAGCCTTGGCGGTCAATTCCTCAACCTGCCGTTGCCGCGTGAATTTTTCGAGCACGACCAGTTTGGCTTCGTCCCGTTTGACATTGAATTCCTTTTGGGCAAACTCCGCCTCCTTGGCCCGGAGTTGTTCGGTCGGAAATAAACCCTTCTTTACCGATTTGCGAAATTGTTCCAGCTTATTTTTCGTTTCTTCCAGCTCTTTTTTCGCCAGGGCCAGCGCGCCTTTCTTGTCTTGCACCTCCGCCGTGTATTCCCCCTGCTCATCGATGTATTTGTCCCGGTCCAGGATCGCCAGCTTCAGGGCCAGCTTCGCTTTTTCGATTTCATCCTCTGCCTTGTTTTCGGCGGCTTTGAGATCGCCTTCGCATCCTTTCGCTTTTCCTTCCGCCAGCGCCACCTTGACTTCCTGGTCTGCCTTGGTCTTCAGCAGCTGGTCGGTATCAAAGGTGAGAACCTTGTCTCCCTTGGCGACGCGGGTCCCGTCCGGAATAATCCAGACGATTTTATGCTCCCGCCCTTCCACCTCGCAGCGCACGTCGAGGGTCTTGGCACTTTCCAGTTCGCCGCGCTCCGACACCGTGATGACCAGATTGCCGCGCGTCGCCGTCGCGGTAATTTCCGTTCTTTTGGCGTTATTCCCGAAGTACCACCAGCGCACTCCCCAGCCGGCGCCGCCCAGGATTCCGATCAGCACCAGCAATTTCAGAAAATAAATGCCGCGGCGCTGCCGCCCTCGCTTGCGCGTCGGACTAAGGTCGAGCCCTTGCCGGCGCGTCGGGCTAAGGTTGGAGTTGGTTGTCGGGCTCGGGGCCGGAACCGTCGCCTGCACGGGAGGACTCTTGGGATTGATGGTCGTGCTCATCGGTATACATCCCTCGTTCATCAAGTTGTAGGGCTTCGATATCCAGCAATAACTGGTATCGCCCCGTTTCGTAAGTGACCCAGCTATCGATCAAGGCATTTTGAAACTGCAGCACGCTGTTGAGCGCATCCAAAATGTTCTTGGTGCTGGTCGGATCGGCATTCGCACCTAATTGTAACAACTCTTCCCGGGCCGCTTCCACTTGCCGGGCGGCCGTGATCAAGCTTTGCCGGGTGATTTCAAAGTTCAGCTTGGCCGTGCGCAATTGCCGCAGGTCCAGCCGAACTCGCGTCTCGATCTGGTCCTCCAAAAGCATGAATGCCCGCCGCGCCCGCTGATAAGCAATCTGGCTCGCCCGGTATGCGTTCCGCTCGGCCAGGCGATTCAACGGCCCATCCAGCCGCAGCCCCACGTTATAATCGCTCACCCCGGACCGAAAATCCACTGGGTTGGTGCCCAAAACGGGCGTCCTGATGTTCGCATTGAAGACGACATCCAATCCCGCTTTTAACGCGCTCGCCGTTACACCAATTTGGCGCCAGGCATCCACCACTTGCCCGCGCTGATTCATCAAATCGAGCCGGTTGGCCAGGGCATATTGCGTCGCTTCGGTTAGTGCATAAGGCACCGGCTTCAACTTGATCAAATAAACGCGGACTTGCGTTTGGATAATAAACAACTGTCCCGCCGCTGCAATTACTTCCCGCGTTCGATCTTGCAACGACTCCCAATTCACCTTGCGCTTGTCCTCCGCTAGCGCCAGTCGGGCTTTCTCGATATCCTTTTCCTGCGTTTCCAGGTCATCGCGAACTTCCCCCAATTCCTTCTGCATCGCCTCCCGGTACCGCCGTTCGCGCGCGATGCGGTCCATATCTTCATCCGGCTCGTCCAGCAGTTTCTTCCATCTCTCGATTTCCGTTTCTATCTGTTGAACGAACCGGGAAACCTCCTTGTGGTAGCCTTTTAGCTTGCGAAATCCCTCTTCCAGCTTAACCAATGGCGGCGCCTCGTCAAGCTCACGATACTCCCCTAAAAACCTTTCGATCTCCTCCTGGAGTTTTGCAAGTGCCGGATCATTCAGCTGGAAGGGCGCCAGGATGGCATCATCGAGATGAATCGGAATATTGGGAGGCAAGCCTAACGCCGCCTTGTACACATCCTGCGCGGTTTCCAGCGACGCTTCCGCCTGGATCAACCCCAGCCGCGCCTGCTGCACACTCTGCAGCGTTTGGTCTACCTTCACGCTGGACACGCCTCCGTTGGCATATAGCTCTTCGTGCAGCCGGTAATTCTGTTCCACGCTCGCCACGTTGGCTTGCTGGTTGCGGATCTGCTGTTCCTGCGATAGAAGTCGCAAGTACTGGTTCGTGGCGATGTCGAACGTAAAGCTCTTCCGGAAGTGTGCGAAACTCCGGATCTGGTAGAGCAGGTTCCGCTCCGCCTCCGTCAGGTTTTCCAGCCGGACTTCCTTCCCTGCCCCCCGCAACAACGGTTGCATGAAACTGACGGCAATGTTGGAAGTGGCAATGGTGCTGTCCGGACCCGCGAATTGAAACACGAACGTGTTGGCGAAATCGATCATTAGCTGCCCGCCGGTGGCAAATGCCCGGCTAAATCCAAAATCCGAAGTCGTCGTCAAGGTATTGAGCTCGCTGGGCCCGCTGCCGAAATGATCAAACGTCGTGGCATTGGTGGCAAACCAATGTAGCGCGAATTCGAACCGGTTCAGCGTCAGACTCAATGAGGCCAGGTAGATCGACTCCAGTTGCGTTTGATAAGACGGGCTGTGAATTAACGCCAGCGCCACGGCACGTTCCGGCGTAAGGACCAGCACTCCTTTTTCATCAAGGCCCAACCCATCGCGCCACGATGGGTCTTCGATCCACGGCGCATCCCCGTTTTTGTGCCAGCCTCGATACCCTCTGATGCCGTTCACACAGTGCATGTACCGGTGCGCGGCCGGATCATCGGGAGGAATCGGCGGCCAATCCGGATTAAACGGATCATGAAATCGGGACTCCACCGCCGGATCAATCGACACCCTCGGAAGCGCCCAGCGCGGATCCTTATTACGTTCCTGGATGGCCCGGTATGTTTCGCGATCCGCCCAGCGCCGATAAAACGGCCGCTGGCAACCGCTCAGCACCGCCGCAATGATGAACAACCAAAACAAGCGCACGCTGGGCCGCATAATGTCCCCACCGGCTCGAAGCGCAAGCGACGGACTACATTCTGCTGTCCACCTGTAGCCGCAGGCTTCAGCCTGCGGCTCTCAATGAAACTAGCGCCAAAAGAACCGGGAACGATACGGGCACCTCTCTTTTCCGTCAAGCTTGTTTTGCTGCGAAGGAAAAAGATTTTGGCGACTCTGGCTAGTTTACATGCATGCCGGTCGACTTCATCCACCTGCAGCACTCGACGAAGCTGCCCCCTTTTTGTCCATAAGAGCCCCTATTTTTCGGATGTTTCGTTGACACCTCCATGTCCGCTTAAATGCTCTCTCTGCTTTGGAGGGCACAGCGCGGCGTAGCCGCCCAAAAAACAACCGCAGAGGACACTCGGCAAGGAAAACCAGAAGAGCGCCGAAATCTCGGCGCTGTTAAATTCCTCGAATCATTGAACTTCCGATCCTTAGCCGGCGCTAAGAAATTTGCGCGCCGCGCGAAGAAATCGAAGGTTAGTAGAACAGATAGGTGCCGCATCTCCTTTCAGCGCCTGTGCCTCGGGACGACGCTTTTTCCAAAATTTCTGTCGTCTTGCGAACAAATCCCGCGCTCGAAGGCGGTCGCTGATCCCACGTCAGATCTCTGGCGTCCGTACACGTCGACAGACAGAGACCCCCGCCTGCTCGCCCGGCGGGTGAATCAGTTTGAGAGGCTACAGGTCGATGGACACTACACCACTTGGCAACCAAGAACCAGTGACATGGCCAATCCGTCGTTGCATCACCGTCTGCAACGACGAACCACTGACTCATGGGCACTCCGGACCGATAACCGATGACTCTTGACCGCCCGACCACTGACTATCGTCGACGTCGTTGCGTCGTTGCACGCGCCCCGACCCATCTGCATTGCGTGCATTGTACGCAATGCGAGCATTGCACGCATTGCGTGCGACGACTGCAATAGCTGCAACGACGGCGTGACTTCCAATGACACACCAACGACACCTCCGTTCCGCCACCAGCAAACGGCAATCCGGTAAAATGACCCGGATGTTCCCTCCTCTCGTTTTTCGATGACATTCTATCTTTACCGTCGCGCGAGTAGTGCACCATCTTGACAACCAGAGGCAAAGATAACCGGCATTTACTCCAGTACACCAAGTTAGGATAATTGCAAATTGACGACAACAAATCCGCCCTTGTGGGGGAAAGGTCATGAGGGATCAGGAATCGGCAAAGGCGCCGCAGCTTCACGGGAGTCCGTCGCAGCAAAAACCATTCCCGGCTCTGGCTCAGCTGGGCGAAAGACTCAAAATGAACGGCGTCGATACCAAACTGCATAGTATCGCTACCGCGATCCTGGGATTGGCGCATGCTCACAACTGGAATACTCAGCCCGATCGTTTCGTCGAATGGCTCGCGCAACTGGCTCAGGACCTCGTGCACAGCCGATCGAGCCATCTGCCTTGAAAAACAGGCCCGAGCCAAACCCGCTTTCTGGTCATTGTTTGTCACACTGAGCCTGTCAACCCGTGACGATGCGTGACGACGTCCTGAACCGCCTCGCTTCGATCATTATCAGCAAAAAATGCGCTCACCCGGTCCGAGTGGCCATCGATGGCGTCGATGCCGTTGGCAAAACCACGCTGGCGGACGAATTGGCAACTCTCATTCAGGCCGCCGGGCACCCGGTGATCCGGGCATCGCTTGATGGCTTTCATAACCCCCGCGCAGTTCGGCATCAGCGCGGCTCCGATTCACCGGAAGGCTAGTTCCGAAATTCGTTCAACTACGCTGCTCTGAGACCGCGCTTGCTCGATCCGCTCGGTCCGAATGGCACGCTGCGCTATGTTCCCGCCGTGTTTGACTGGCGCAATGATTCCGAGGTGAAGATGCCGGCGCTGCTGGCACCGGCAGACGCGATCCTATTATTCGATGGCATCTTTCTCCTTCGACCTGAGTTGGATGGTTCATGGGAGTTGACGATTTGGGTCGATGCCGCCTTCGACGTAACCATCGCGCGGGCCAAGAGCCGTGCGCGTGATGATGGTACCAGCATCGACGGATTGCGCGAGCGCTATAGATGTCGGTACGTCCCTGGGCAAATGCTTTATCTGCACGAGTGTCGGCCGCGCCAGCGGGCAGACTTGGTTGTTGACAATACCGATCTCGCCAATCCTCGGCTGCTCGATCAGCGGACGGCATAAATTACGGCTGCGGCGCGGGTTCAAGCTGTTTCAACCGCTCTTCGAGATCGCGCGCCGCTTGCTCGGCACGTTCCCTCGCGGCTTCCGCCTCTTGCCGCGCTTGCTCGGCTTGCCGCCGCTCCGCTTCAGCACTTCGGAATCGCAGAAACATCATCCCGCCGCCAAGTCCGCCGAGCAGCAACAGGACTGTCGCGATCAACATAAGTAAGCCGGTCATGAAGCGATTGTCTTGATAATCATCCGACATGGATCCCCCACTTTGGTCGTCTCACCACCCACAACTCATTCAAAAAACCAATATAACCGGCAAAGACTCCGCCTGCAACCAATTTCAACTCAGACTTCTTGCGGGCTGTCGGCGCGCGTACAATGGACCTGCGTACAATGCAAGCGGTGCAACTTTTTTCTAACTTGCTGCTTGACGGCGGCTCTCCTTCGCTGGTACACTTCACCGGTCTCACCATTTTAACCTGTTTCCCACTGTTGAGGGCAGAGCCATGCCTGGCCGCTCGCATTGGATGTGCCTGCTGCTTTCTCTCCTCTCATTCGGTCCGTGCGCCGTCGCGGCCGACCAGCCCTCGCGCCAGGAGCTCAGCAAATTGGGTAAGTCGGCGACCGCCTTTGTCGAGGTCAAGACTCCCGGCCTGATTGGCAGCGGCACCGCGTTCTGCATCCATCCATCCGGCCTGTTCGTCACCAACGATCACGTCATCAACCTCCCTCGAGGCGGCGGCAATATCAGCCTGGTGTTGCACGCCGGTGAGAAAGACCAGCGCCTTCTCCAGGCCACCGTCGTCCGCCAATCCAAGGAACCAGATCTGGCCTTGCTCCGCGTCACCGGATCGGAGAAGCTGCCGTCCCTTGCCCTGGGGACGGTTGATGACTTGGCCGAATTGGCGGAATTGGTCGCTTTCGGGTTTCCGTTCGGCAATCAGCTGGCCCTTACAAAGGGCGAGTATCCCTCCATCAGCGTCAATAGCGGGAGCGTCACCGCGCTTCGCCGGCGCAACGGCGAATTGCAGATCGTCCAGGTGGATGTCACGCTCAATCCCGGCAACTCCGGCGGACCGGTGCTCGACCGCAACGGAAAGGTCGTGGGCGTGGTCGTCGCCGGCGTTCGCGGCAGCGGCGTCAACTTCGTGATTCCGGTGAATCTTGTTGCCCGTTTTCTCGCCAAACCCGAACTTCACTTCACGCCTCCGGCGCTGACGGCCGGCACCATCCACCAGCCGGTTCTGTTCCAAGCCCGTGCGGACCAGCTCGTTCCTTCCCAGGAACCCCTCTCGGTGGACCTGATTCTCCGGGCCGGCGCCGAACCGGAACGCAAGCACAAAATGGCATTGGTGAATGGGGTCTATCAAGTGTCGGTTTCCCCAATTCCCAAGCCCGACAGTCCTCCGAAGCTCCGCGTCGCCGCCCGCTACTCCGCGAGCTCGATCACCGGAAACGTGGCCGACCGCACGTTCACCCTTGATAGCAAACCCTATAAGCTCAGTGATGTGCGCCGGCTCCAGGGTCAGCCCAAGGTGCAAGTCACTTTTCGGGATGGCCGGACGCTCGAGGGGACCCTCGCCGACCTGGAAGACGTGCCCATGTCCCTTGGCAAGCAGGAAGTGCAGATCAGCTTGGCGCGGGCCGTCGAGGTCAGCATTGAACCACCCGCAGCCATTGCCGCCATCTCCTGCACGATCGTGGTAACCCAGGGAACCAAGGAAATCGCCCGGCAGGCCCAAACCCTGGCCATCAGCCCACGCTGAAAGGCATAAACCATGGCCACTCGACTAAGCAGCAGTGTGGGGGCAAGTTTTCAACTTGCCCGGTCTCAAGCGGACAAATTGAAAATTTGCCCCCGCATGTATATCCCCGTTGTTCTTCTTCTGATACTGGGGAATCTCTCGCCCGCCGCGGAGCCGTTATCCAAGGTGGAGCTCAGCAAGCGCGGCAAGGAAGCTACCGCCCTGCTCGAACTCCAGCCGCGCACCAGCTATGCCGCCGCGTTTTGTGTCCATGCCTCCGGCCTGTTCGTCACTGCCGAGCAGCCTCTCCGCTTGCGCGGCAACGTCGACACCGTTGTGCTTGTCCTCCGGTCCGGCCTGAAAACGCAAAAGGCGTTCAAAGCCAAGGTGGTCCGCCGCGATGCTGAGCTGAACCTCGCCTTGCTGCGCATCGACGGTGTCGACGGGCTCCCGGCCCTTCCGCTCGGTGCCGATGATGACCTGGCGGAGCTCCTCGAACTGGTTGCCTTCGGCTTTCCATCGGGACCGGACCTGGCCGAGGGCGAATACCCCGCTCTGACGGTGAAACTCGGCCATGTCGCGTCTTTGCAGCGAAAAACCGGCGACCTCATTCGCGTCCAATTGGACACCGGTTTGAGCGCTGGCTATGCGGGCGGTGCCGTCCTCGATCCTCAAGGCAAAGTCGCCGGGGTGGTCATGGCTACGGGTAGCGCAGAGACCACCGCCATCGTCCCCGCCGGCCGGTTGACCCGTTTTCTAAATCGGCCCGAAGTGCAGTTTACCCCGCCTGCCGTCACTTCGGCCAGCCGCGGTCAGCCGCACTTGTTCGAGGTCCGTGCAGAGTCGATCCTCCCTGCCGCCAAGTCGCTGGACGTGGAACTGATTTTGCGCGGCGAGGACGGCAAGGAGCGCCGACACAAGTTGGCAATGGACAACGGCGTATATCGAGTCAAAGCAGTGCCTGTCCCCGAAACGCCGGGGCCCGTGCAAATGCAAGCCACCATTACCTTCCCCGACGGCTCGGTCAGCGGCGCTGTTGGCGATCAGCGGTTTTCGGTTGCGGGAACGTCGATCGAGTTGAGCGCGGTGCAGAGCGTTCGCTTCGGGCCCAAGAGCCGCGTTGTGTTCCATGACGGCAAGCTCCTCGACGGGCCATTGACCGGGCTGGGTGCGCTGCAAATCCTCATAGACGGCAAATTCATCGGATTCAACTTGAGCGAGGCCATCGAAGCCCGGTTCTCCTCGCCCTCCCCGCAAGCAGTGGTTTATACGGTGATCGTGACCCGCGAAGGCCAGGAAGTGGCTCGCCTGACCAGCAAGCTGGGCGAGGTCGCCAGCGCCTCAGTACCTGCTACCGGTGTCATCGGCATTCGGCCGCCGGTCTTGAGCCAGGACCAGGTGGTCAAAATGCTCCCCGGGCCAATCACCGACGTGTGTGTGGGCGGCGGGGGTCGCTTTCTGATCCTGCACCTGGCCCAGCAGCGCAAACTCGCGATCTTTGATGTCAACGAGGCCCAGGTCATCAAGTATTTGCCGGTCGCCGAGGACAATATCAAATTCGCCGCGGGTCTGGATAAGCTGTTCATCGCTTTGCCCGCGGCCCACGTGATCCAGCGCTGGAGCCTGGCGACCTTGGAGCGTGAAGTTTCTGCGCCGGTGCCGTTTACGGGCAAAGTCGGGGCGCTGGCCATGGGCTCTGCTTCGCGCGGTCCGCTTCTGGTGGGCATGGCAACCAACATCGGCAATATGGTTCCTCCGCGGGATGCCGGCCTGCATTTCCTCAACATTGACACGATAAAGGCCGTGGATTACCAGCTCGAAGGCACTTTTTGCTTCGGCTTCGGCGACAACCTCAATGTGCGCGCCTCGGCCGATGGCCATGTCTTTTCTTTATCGCGCTGGCACTCGGCCGTCTTCGGCGTTCCAACCCTGATCGTCACCGGCCAAAAAATCCGGGCCCAATATCTCCATCACGGCGCCAGTTACGTGATCCCGAGTCCGGACGGCAGAGTGCTGTTTACCGACGCCGGACTCCTCTCGAACGAGGGAAAAGCATTCGGCAGCACCAGGCCTGCCGGCCCCTACCTTGCTTACCCGGCTCACCACGGTACCTTTTACGTCCAGATCCAACCCGGCCCTCTGCAAAGTGCTTTCACCGTGTATTTGCAGAATGATAATCGGCCCCTTATAACAATTCCATCCCTGCAATTGGGCAGCGGGAATAATAACGAGGAATTGCGCAGCAACTTTCCGTTTGACAAGCGCGTTCACCTCATCCCGGAAGCCAAACTGATTCTGACCATTCCCGCCGCCAAGGACAGGCTCGTTCTGCACCGCTTTGATCTGGATGATGCACTCGCAAAAGCCGGCATCGATTACTTATTCGTCGCCTCCCAGCCGCCGGCCCAGTTCCGGCCGGGAGCGGCATGGTCTTATCAGCCTGCCGTCAAGTCAAAGAAAGGCGGCGTCAAGTACAAGCTGGAATCCGGCCCGCCCGGCATGGAGCTTTCTGCCTCCGGCCTGCTCCGCTGGGTGGTGCCTGCGAACTTCGACCAGGTCGAGATCGATGTGGTCATGACGGTTAGCGATGCCTCCGGCCAGGAGATTTTCCACTCGTTCAAGCTGACGAGCGCGGATGGTTCCCTCCCCCCTACGATTGCCAGTGCTCCGGTGTCGCCTCAGCGGCCCGCACCGCCAGCAGATGGCGTGAAACAGGACGTTCCGACGCCGCCCCCAATCGTTCCGCCTGCAGACGTTCGCAAAGAAATCTCCATGGTGCGGGCGCCGGCCAACCCACAATCGATTAAGCCTTCCCCTCTCAAAGGCGACAAGATGATCCTCCCTCTGCCCGCGACGGCTCGGGATATCTGCGTGGGAGGCGGCGGCCGCTTTCTTATCTTCCATTTGCCCCAGCCGCGCCAGCTCGCCGTTTTCGATGTGAACGAGGCGCGCATCGTCAAGTACCTTCCCCTCGCCGAGGATAATGTTTTTGTCGCCGCCGGCATGGACAAACTTGTGGTTCTGCTCCCCGGAAAAAGCTTGATCCAGCGCTGGAGCCTCGCCACCTTTGAACGGGAAGCGACGGTGCCGCTGGCGGTCACCGGCCAGATCACCACCGCAATCATGGGTTCGGCATCGGACGGGCCCCTGGTGCTCGGGGGATCAGGACTCCAGGGCGTCGGCGGCTTGCCTCTCCGGTTCTTCGATGTGCTATCCTTGCGCGAGATCGCGGTCGCGAGCCGCCAGGGCGGTGGGCATGTCGGCACCCACCCCCAGTCCCCGCCCGTCCTGCGGATTTCCGCGGATGGGCGCGTCCTCGGCATGTGGTGTGTCGGCGTTTCGCCGTCCGGTTTTCAAACTGCCGTCCTTAGCGGGAATGGGGTCCAGACGTACTATGAGCATAATTCTGTCGGGAACATCATCCCGGGTCCGGACGGCCGGGTCATTTTCACCAATACCGGATTATACAACGTGGAACTAAAACGGCTTGATGGCCATTCCCCGACAGGTGGCGGAGTGCATCCGGTACCGGCGGTCCATGGCAACTATTATTTGTCGGTTACCAACGTGGGCGGCAAATCAGCGGCAGCCTTTCACATGATCGGTGACTTTCGCCCCCTGGTGACGCTGTCTGATCTCGACGGTCTGGACGGGCCGGGCGGCCCCCAGCAAGGACCGCTGCCTTTGGAAAAGCGTCTCTTTCTCATTCCCCGCGGCGGGCTGATCGTGACCGTCCCCCCCGCTCAAGACAAATTGCATCTGTACCGATTCGACCTGGACCAGGCCATGGAAAAGGCCGGTATCGACTATTTGCTGGTCACGAGCGAGCCGCGGACCGCCGCCGTCAAGGGACAAACCTATGAATACTCGCTGGCCGTGAAATCAAAGAAAGGCAGCGTCAAACACAAGCTCGAATCCGGACCGGACGGTATGAAAATCGGGACCGACGGCCGCTTGACCTGGAAAGTGCCTCAGGCCTTCGCCGATAAGGACGTGGACGTGATCATCGCCATCAGCGACGCTTCCGGACAGGAAATCGTTCACACATTCAAGATCGCAGTTAAGGATTAGTTCCATGGCTATGCGGAAGATTACTATATGCTTTCCACTAAATTAGCCAAGCGCGTTCGGTTTCCTTGCCGGCGGTTGCTCGTAGAGCGGCTGGAAAGTCGCGTCCTTCCCAGCTTTGCCGCTGCCCAGGCCTTCGACGCCGGGCTACGTCCCGAAACGCTGGCCGTCGGCGATTTCAACGGCGACGGCTACCCCGACCTCGTCGTGGTCAACGGCACCGTCCAGAACTTTATAAGTGTACTTTTGGGAAATGGAGATGGCTCCTTCCGAGATGCTCAACAGTTCGATGTCGGATTCGAACCTTATTCGGTCGCCGTAGGAGATTTCAACGGCGACAACATTCCTGACCTCGCGGTCGCGACCGGTCGTGGTGTCAGCGTCCTGCTAGGGAAGGGCGACGGCTCTTTCGGCCCTGCACAAAACTTCATCGCCGACGGTTCCCCCAACTCCGTTGCAGTTGGGGACCTTAACGGGGACGGCAAGCTCGATCTCGCTGTGGCTAACGGTTCTGGCACGGTCAGCGTTCTGTTGGGCAACGGCGACGGCACCTTTCAACCTCCCCGAAACTTCCTTGCCGGGGGCGGTGGTGGCACCCGCTCCATTGCGCTGGGGGACTTTAATCGAGACGGCCGACTGGACGTTGTCGTCGCCAACTATTTTGGCGACACTGTGAGCGTATTGTTGGGTAACGGTGATGGCTCCCTCCAATCCCCGCGCGTATTCAGTGCCGGAGGCCAGGCTATTTCCGTCGCGGTGGGCGACTTCAACGGCGACGGCCGCCTAGACCTCGCCATAGCGAACAATGGCAGCAACAACTTGAGAGTGTTGTTGGGCAACGGGGACGGGTCCTTCCAATTCCCGCGGGACTCCAATCTTCCCAATCGGCCGCGTTCTGTTGCCGTCGGGGACTTTAACAAAGATGGCCGCGCCGACCTCGCTATGGCCGGTGACAACGGCGTGACTGTGCTTTTGGGCAACGGCGACGGCACCTTCCGACCAGCCCGCAACTTCAGCGCCGGTGCTTTCCCGTTTTCTGTCGCAATTGCGGACCTTAACGGCGATGGCATCCCCGATCTTGCCGTGCCGAACCTTTCAACCGATACCGTTAGTGTGTTGCTCGGCAACGGCGACGGTACCTTTGTGGTTGCGCCAAGTTACGCCGTCGGCACGAGTCCCGACGCTATCGCAGCGGGGGATTTCAATAACGACGGGATACTCGACCTCGCCATCACCAACCGCAACAGCTCCAACCTGAGTCTGCTGTTAGGGAACGGCGACGGCACCTTTCAGCCCCAGCGGATGTATAACGTGCTTGGCGCACCCAGTTCCGTCGTCGTGGGCGACTTCAACGGCGACGGCTTACTCGACCTCGTCGTCGGTTACAATAACAGCTCCACCCTGGGTTTGCTCTTAGGGAACGGCGATGGCACCTTTCAGCCCGTGCGATTTTTCAACGCGGGGATCCAGCCTGGTGCTTTGGTGGTAGCCGACTTCAATGGCGATGGCTTCTTGGATTTGGTGGCAGTCAGCTCCAACAGCAACAATGTAAGTATTTTGCTAGGGAACGGCGACGGCACCTTCCAGGAACCCCGAGAGTTTGCCGTTGGAAGTCAGCCTCGTGGCGTAGCAGTGGGCGACTTCAACGATGACGGCGTCCTCGACCTCGCCGTGGCCAACAATGGTAGCGGGTCCGTCAGTGTCCTGCTAGGGAACGGCGACGGCACTTTCCAACCTGCCCGGAGCTTCACTGCCGGGCGCTCGCCTCGGTCCATAGCGGTGGGAGACTTCAATGGCGATGGCGTTCTCGATTTCGCTGTCGCCAACGACGCCGGTAGCTACTACGACAGCGGCACTGTGAACATACTCCTGGGAAATGGCGATGGCTCTTTCCAGTCCGCTGGCAAGTTCAGCGTCGGGAGGCGGCCCGGGTTGCTGACGGCTGCAGACTTTAACGGCGACGGTTTCCTGGACCTCGCCATGGTATCGCTTGGCGGCGTGCGCGTGTTCCTCGGCAACGGCGACGGGTCCTTTCAGATTACTCGCGTTAGCTACGTTGCCGGGAACCTCCCCGCGGCGATGGCAGTCGGGGATTTCAACAGGGACGGCGCGTCCGATCTGGCAGTCGTCAATGCTTCCCCGTACGACGTCTCGATCCTGCTCAATAGCAACAACTGGCCCGGCGGTGGCGGTGCGCCCGGTCGCAGTCGCTCGCCCAGCGTTCTCTCAAAACCGCTTTCCCACCTTTCCACTGCGCGTGCTCAACTAACCGATACAGGTTTCCGGGACGCGCGGCCAGCCACCATCGCCGAACCAAACACAGTATCCTTGCCCACACTCCCGAGTTTGGAAACCGCAGGACTGGCAAGCTTCGTCAGCCCGACCCATGCTCAAAACGAAGCCCGGGTGCGGACCCAAGTAACCGCCGCGGAAGAGTCTGCCCCACCATCCAAGGCTCACGCAAGGCAGCAATTTCTCGACCTGTTTTTCGCGGACATTAGGATGTCCGGAAGCGACGACGGCCTTTTGGGCGACAGCTGGGGTATTTTCGGCAGCCGCGCTGCGGAAAACGATCCGCGGCGGATCGACGACGTCCTGTCGAGTTAATGGTGCGCCGTGAGAGACCAAATGAAAAAATGAGAGAAACGTGCGGAAAAATGTCGTCCGGAGAGAAAGGTTCACTGAGCAAAAATACGTCTCATGAAAAGTGACTCTTGATGTCGTCGTAAGTTGTGAGGCTGGATGGACATCGGGATACGTCGCAAGGGAGGTCGATACGTCGCAGGGTTTGCAATTACGTCCACAGGAGCCGGGGGGGTGGTGAACGTACCTATTTCTCACTAAGTTCTCAAAATTCTAGGGGGTGGTGGCGCATGGCAACTTTCTCTCCAGCCAGTAGCAATCGGAGTGGCAGTAACGGCGACGTTGTGAATTCTCCCATTTGTTTCCCTTCGCCGCGGCAGTATAAGGGCAGTCCGAAGATACAATAGGTCTTCTCCGTAAAAGGAGTCTCTACGATGCGCTCTTTGAGGTCCGCCTCATCGCTGCCCCGTCGCCATCGGCCGCTTTTTGTGGAAAGGCTGGAAGATCGCGTGGTTCCGGCCTTCGTCGCTCCGTTGGCCTTCGATGCCGGGAATAGTCCCGTTGCCGTGGCTGCTGGAGACTTTACCGGCACCGGTGTCCTGGACCTTGCCGTGGTCAACGATACCAGTCCCGGCGCCGTAACCGTGCTCCTGGGCAATGGCGACGGCACCTTCCACCGCGGAGAGAGCTTCGCCGTCGGCAACCGGCCCCAGTCCGTGGCGGTGGGCGACTTCACCCATGATGGGCACCTCGATCTGGCCGTCGCCAATTACTTCAGCAATACCGTGAGCGTTCTGTTGGGCAACGGCGACGGCACCTTCCAGCCCGCGCGCAACTTCGCCACCGCCAGTGGGCCCCGGTCGGTGGCAGTCGGGGATCTCCGCCACGATGGCCACCTCGACCTTGTCACGGCCAACTACTTCAGCAACACCGTGAGCGTCCTGTTGGGCAACGGCGACGGCACTTTCCAGCCCCCGCAAAATATTGCCGTCGGAGTGACCGGCCAGAGTCCGTCCTCCGTGGCGCTCGGCGACTTTACTGGTAACGGCATCCTTGATATCGCCGTGACCAGGTTTTTCACCAGCACCGTGAGCGTGCTGATGGGCAACGGCGACGGCACCTTTCAGCCGCCCCGCAATTTCAACGCCGGGAGTGAACCGAGATCCGTGGCGGTCGCGGACCTTCGCAACAACGGCCGTCTCGACATCATCACGGCCAACCAGGCCGGCGGCACTGTGAGCGTCCTGCTCGGCAACGGCGATGGTTCCTTCGATACCGCTCGTAACTTTGCTGTCGGCAGCAATCCGTGGTCCGTCGCCGTCGCCGACCTCAACCACGATGGTAACCCGGACCTCATCGTAACAAATCCCTTCAACAATACCATCAGCGTGCTGCTAGGTAACGGCGATGGGTCCTTCCAGCCCGTGCACAACTTCAGTGACAGCAGCGGGCCCCGGTTTGTAGCAGTCGGGAACTTCCGGGGCGCCGGCATTCTCGATCTCGCCGTTGCCAACAGCTTCAGCAGCAACGTAAGCGTGCTCGACGGCGATGGCAACGGCTCCTTCCAGGCCGCGCCACGCTTCAGCGCCGGCAGTGGCCCCTCTTCGGTCGCAGTCGGAGACTTGCGAAACGACGGTCTGGTCGATCTCGTCGTGGCCGACTATCGCACGAGCACCGTGAGCGTGCTTCTTGGCAACGGCGACGGCTCTTTCCAACCCGCGCGTAGCTATAGCGTCGGCAGCGGGCCCGTTTCAGTCGCCGTGGGCGATGTTAACGGCGACGGCACCCTCGACCTTATCGTCGCCAACTATCGCAGCGGTACTGTGAGTGTGCTTCTGGGCAATGGCGACGGCACCTTCCAGGACGCGCGCAATTTCAACGCTGGACGTGGGCCCATTTCCGCCGCCGTTGGCGACTTCAACCAGGATGGATTTCTGGACATCGCGGTCGCCGGCTTCTTCTATGATGACAGCTGTTACTGCAACAGCGAGGAAACAGTTCGCGTGCTCCTGGGTAACGGCGGCGGCACCTTCCAGGATCCTCACGAATTCGCCGTTGGCAGTCAGCCTGTTGCCATCGCGGTCGGTGACTTCAATGGCGACAACGTCCTCGACCTCGCGGTGGCGAACAATGGCGGAAACTCCGTGAGCATCCTTTTAGGCAATGGCGACGGCACCTTCCAGGCTGCCCGCCCCCTCAGTACCGGCAGCCGGCCGGGGTCCATTACCGTGGGCCACCTCACCGATAGCGGCGTTCTCGATCTGGCAGTGACCAACAGCGGCAGTGGCACCGTGAGTGTGTTCTTGGGCAATGGCGACGGCTCCTTCCAGTCCGCGCGGAATTTCAGCGCCGGCAGCGCGCCCCAGGCGCTGACCATGGCTGACTTCAACGGCGACGGGATCTTCGACCTTGCCGTGGTGTTCAATGGTGGCATCCGCGTCCTGCTCGGCAACGGCGATGGGTCCTTCCAGACCAGCCCCGTCAGCTACCTCGCTGGCAGCGGGCCAAACTTCGTCGTGGCAGAGGACTTCAATCGTGACGGCTTCCCCGACCTGGCCGTCACCAATCGCGATTCCAACGATGTCTCCATCCTGCTTAACGATGGCGTCTGGGGAGGCATGCGCCCCGGGACAGGCGGCGGCATACCCTTCGCTCACCAGCAACCGCGGACCCAAAATGCATTCGTTCCTCGCGCCGCCGTGTCGAATGCGCAGCTGGCGGATGCCGCTTACCACGAAATGAGACCGTCCGCCCCAACTCCTCAGGCATTAGGACCCCTGCACGCCCTTCTACCGCTGGAACTCACAGGCCTCGGGAACTTTGCCGCTTTATCCACCGGACTGGACGAAGTCGCGGCGTTGAACCGTATTTGGCCGGCAACAGAGTCTGCCGTACGTTCGAAAACTCAGTCAGGCCGACAATTGCTCGACCTCATTTTCGCGGACATAATGATAACTGGCATCGATGGCAGCCCCGCCTCTGACCGCAGCACGCTTATGGGCTGACCGCCGTGCTGCGCTCGTAAGATCCTGCTAGGAGAAGCCCCATGTCCGCACCGCAGGATCGCCCAATCCCGCAGTCGCCGGCCGCTAGTGCTGTTCCGCTCTTGTTCTCTCAGTCGGACAGTTTCGTCGAGTTGCTGCACCAGCTCAGCGCCTCGCTCTGGTTCACGACCTATCAAGCGCAGCAGCTCCTGTTGGCGCGCGCCGATGGCGCTGCGCTGTCGCTGCTGGTGCGGACATTCGACAAACCCATGGGCCTGGCCGTGGATGCCCGCCGCCTGGCACTCGGCACCCGCGACCGTATCTGGTTCTTTCGCAACGCCCCCGACATCGCCGCGCAGCTCGAGCCGGTCGGCCGGCACGATGCGTGCTACTTGCCCCGCTCCTGCCACATCACCGGTGACATTGCCGGCCACGAGCTGGCCTGGGCCGGCGAAGATTTGTGGATCGTCAACACACGCTTTTCGTGCCTATGTACGATCCATCCCGATTATAACTTCATGCCGCGCTGGCGGCCGCCGTTCATCACCGCCGTGGCTGCCGAAGACCGCTGTCATTTAAACGGCATGGCTTTAGCCGCCAAAGATGAAAAAGTCTTATCTCCACACTACGTCACCGCACTCGGTGAGACCGATACACGCGAGGGTTGGCGGCCGGGAAAGGCCCGAGGCGGTTGCCTGATCAACGTGCCAACGGGCGCCATCGTCGCGCGTGGTTTGTGCATGCCGCATTCGCCCCGCTGGCACGAAGGCAGGCTCTGGCTCCTAGAGTCCGGGACTGGAAGCTTCTTGCTCGTCGATCCAAAAACAGGCCGGCGCGACGCTGTGACACAACTTCCCGGCTACGCGCGCGGCCTCGCATTGGCGGGGCCATTCGCATTCATCGGCTTATCTAAGATCCGCGCCACCTCGCCCATGGACGGCGTACCTCTGGCCGAGCGGCGGGCAGAATTGCAATGCGGCGTGGCAGCGGTCGATTGCCGCACAGGCCGGGTCGTCGCCTCCCTGGAATTCGAGACCGCCGTGGAGGAGATCTTTGACGTTCAACTCCTGCCGGGCCTGCGCTTCCCGGAAGTCATCGGCTTCCAGAAGGATACCGTACAACACACGTTCGTTATTCCGCTTTCTGTGTACAAAAAACGTGCGTGACCGAGAACTATCCCAGTACCTCTTCCACCACCTTTCCGAACACATCCGTCAGCCGGAAATCCCGTCCCTGGAACCGGTAGGTTAGTTTTTCATGGTCGAAACCTAAGAGATAGAGAATTGTCGCCTGCAAATCATGGACGTGGACCGGGTTTTCCACAACGTGGTAACCCAGCTCGTCCGTGGCGCCGTAGGTGATGCCTGGTTTGACGCCGCCGCCGGCCATCCAGACGGTAAATGCGTGCTGGTGGTGATCCCGCCCCAGCCATTTCGAGCCGTTGCGTTCCTCGTTCATGGGCGTGCGCCCAAACTCCCCGCCCCAGATGATGAGTGTCGAATCCAGCAGGCCCCGCTGTTTCAGATCTTTGATAAGCGCTGCCACCGGCTGATCGGTTTCTTTGCACCGGTTGACCAGACCGTAGCGCAGGTCGGTCGCCATTTGCTCGCCATGCGAATCCCAACCCCAATGATATAACTGCACGAAGCGCACTCCGCTTTCCACCAGGCGCCGGGCCAGCAGGCAGTTGTTGCTGAACGCCTTTTGCCCCGGTTGCGTGCCGTACAACGCATGGATGTGTTTGGGTTCATTGGCGATATTCATCACTTCCGGCACGCTTGTCTGCATGCGGTATGCCATCTCATATTGATTGATGCGCGTCAGAATTTCCGGATCACCGACGGCTTCGAGTTGCAACTTGTTGAGGGCTTCCAACGTATCCAGTGAATGTCGGCGGCCGGTCTTATCGAGACCCGCCGGGTCCGACAAAAACAGCACCGGGTCGCCCTGCGAGCGCAGTTGCACTCCCTGGTGGATAGTCGGCAGGAACCCACTCCCCCACAGCGATGCGCCGCCGTCCGGTTGCGCGGTGCCGGAGATCAACACCACAAAGCTCGGCAGGTTCCGGTTCAGCGTTCCCAGCCCGTAGGAAAGCCACGATCCCATGCTCGGCCGGCCCAGGCGCGCCGAACCGGTGTGGACGAACAATTGGGCCGGCGCGTGATTGAACTGATCCGTGTGCATCGACCGGATAATCGCTATCTCGTCCGCCACGGTCGCCAGATGCGGCAGAATGGTTGCTATCTCCTGCCCCGACTGTCCGTATCTTGCAAAGGCGTGCGGCGTGCCCAGCAGCTTGGGGACGCCTTTGATGAACGCGAACTGTTGCCCGCGAATATACGAATCGGGGCATGCCTTGCCGTTGAGTTCGATCAATTTCGGTTTGTAATCAAACAGATCGAGGGTCGACGGCGCCCCCGCCATGTGCAGGTAGATAATACTCTTTGACTTGGCGGGAAAATGCGGTTTCTTCGGTGCCAGCGGATCACTCGCCGCATTTGTGGCCGCGGCGAACAACCGTTCATCCAGCAGCGATGCCAGCGCCAGACTCCCCAGGCCCACGCTGCAATCCCGGAAAAATTGCCGGCGTGTCCGATATTTCAAGATCTCTTGGTGGATGGTCATGGTGACTTAGCCCTTCGTGATCGTTTCATCCAAATTCAAGAGCACATTGGCGATCACCGTCCATGCCGCCAGTTCTGCGTCTGCAAACTCTCCGGCCGGCGCTGGAATAGCGCCGTTTACCAGAGCCCTGGCCGCTGCAGGGTCTTTGCGGTACGAATTCAGCCGTTCCCGGTAAAGCTTCAAGAGCTGTTCCAGTTCTTGCGAAGTCGGCATCCGCGCCACGCACAGCCGAAAACCGTAAAACGCCCGCTCGCGCTCGTTCGTCGGGACTTCCATTATCATGCGGCGGGCCAGCGCCGCCGAACATTCGACGAACACCTTGTCGTTCAGGGTTGCCAGCGCTTGCAGGGGCGTGTTGGTCCGGGCGCGCCGTTCCCAGCACACCTCCCGGCTCGGGGCATCGAACGCCATGAATGCCGCATACGGAGCCGTCCGACGCCAGAATGTATACAGCCCCCGGCGATACTGATCCCCATTCGTGCTCATCACCCACCGGTCACTGCTGTACGGATTGTTCCAGATTCCTTCGGGTTGATTGGGGAAAACGCTTGGCCCGCCAATCTTACGCTGCAGCAACCCGCTGATCGCCATCGCGTTGTCGCGAATGACCTCTGCGTCCAGACGCACCCGCGGACCGCGCGCCAACAGCCGATTGTAACGGTCCCGCTCGTATAATTCCGGCCTCACTTGCGAAGATTGCTGGTACGTCGCCGAAGTGACAATCAATCGGTGCATTGCTTTCAAGCTCCATTTCCGATCAACCAATTCGACTGCCAACCAATCCAACAACTCAGGGTGGCTCGGCAATTCCCCCTGGATGCCGAAGTCCTCGCTGGTTTCCACGAATCCTTTGCCGAAATACGACGCCCAAATCCGATTCATCGTGACCCGGCCGGTCAACGGATTGCCGGCATCGACGAGCCACCGGGCCAGGCCGAGCCGGCTCGCCGGAGCGTTTGGCGGCAGCGCGGGAAATTTTGCAGGGACGGCCGGAAAGACTTTTTCTCCCTGGTTTTTGTGATTGCCGCGAATGTGCACGTGCGTGGGCCTGGATTTGGCCAATTCCCTCATCACCAGGCTTGTCGCCGGCCTGTTCGTTACATCCTGGCTGCGCAACCGTGTCAATCGTTCCAAAACCAGCCGAGCCAGCGTTACCGTTCCCCACGGGTTGCTGGCAATCCACGCCGCTGCTTCCCGCGCCATTTCGCCACGATTTTTCTTCCTTTGCGCAAAAAACTCCGGGGGCGCTATCTCCAGAACCGGTTCATTGGTCCGACCGCGATCCTCCGTGCTGTTGAAAAACGCCAATAGCTGGTAATACTCTCTTTGCGAAAACGGATCGTACTTGTGGTTGTGACATTGCGCGCATGCCATGGTTGTTCCCATCCAGACGGTCATGGTGCTGTTGACCCGGTCGACCAGGGCCGCGACGCGGAATTCTTCGTCATCGGTGCCGCCTTCGGTGTTGACCATCGTATTCCGGTGAAACCCGGTTGCGACACGTTGCTCAAGCGTGGCATTGGGCAACAAATCCCCGGCGATCTGTTCGATGGTGAATTGATCAAATGGCAGATCCCGGTTGAACGCGTTGATTACCCAGTCCCGATACGGCCAGATCGTCCGCTGTTCATCCTTTTCATAGCCATTGGTATCCGCATACCGTGCCTGATCCAGCCAGGGCCGTGCCTGATGCTCGCCATAGTGGGGTGACGCCAGCAACCGATCGACCACCTTGTCATAGGCATTGGGACTGGAATCCGCCAAAAATGCCTCGATCTCATCCATCGTCGGCGGCAGTCCGGTCAGATCGAGACTGACCCGTCGAATGAGAGTCGCTTTGTCTGCTTCCGGCGAAGTTGGCAATCCCTCTTTTTCCAGGCGGGCCATCACGAGCGCGTCGATCGTGTTCCGGACGCGCGACGCGTTGTCTAGCACCGGCAAATTCGGCCGCACCGGTTTCACATACGCCCAGTGTTCCTCATACTTGGCGCCCTGATCAATCCAAACTCTTAAGACTGCAATTTCCTTCGCCGAAAGCGGGCTCCCCTTGGGAGGCATTCGTTCCGACTCGTCGCCGGTGCTGACCCGGCGGATCATTTCACTCGCTTCGCTCCGGCCAGGGACGATCGCTACAAGTCCCGATTTCAACTCCTTGAGCGCGGTCACCTGATCCTGAAGATTCAGCCCGCCCTTTTTCAAATCGGGCCCATGGCATTTGAAACAGCGATTGGCTAGAATTGGTCGGATATCGCGATTGAAACGGACCTCACCGGATACACTTTCCCCCTGGCCTTGGGCGGGCACCAGGAGAATCAATCCCAAGATGCCCATAATCGCATTGTTCTGCCGGGACTGACCCATGCCGCGCTACCTCTTCTAATGACTACCTTTTATTTTCTCCGCCTCCCGAAAAACCCGCAACAGGTTGCCGCCAAGTATCTTGATTATTTCTTCCTTCTTATGGCCGCGATTCAAGAGTTCCTGCGTAATGTTCGGGTAGCACGAGACATCTTCGAGCTGCTTGGGAACCACGGTAATGCCGTCGAAATCGGAGCCCAAACCAACGTGGTCGACTCCCGCCGTATTGACGATGTGCTCGATATGATCCACCAGAGTATGCACGGAGCCAGTTGGAAATGGATGCTCTTTTCGCCACTGCTCAAATGCGGCTTGCAGCTCCGCTTCATTGCCATACTTGTCCTTGAACTCCCGGTAAATCCGGAACATTTCCTTGCTCGCCCGTGCTCCTTCCGGAACGATGAATCCCGGGTAAAAATTGACCATGACCACGCCGCCGTTCTTGGCGACCAGGTGCAGCACATCATCCGGCACGTTGCGCGGATGCTCGGCCAGGGCATACGCCGACGAATGCGACGCGATCACTGGCGCCTTCGTCACGCGCAATACGTGCTTCATCGTATTCCCCGAGACATGCGAAATATCAACCAGCATTCCGAGCCGGTTCATCTCCTGTACGACCTGTTCGCCGAACGCCGACAGACCGCCGCTTTTGGGCTTGTCCGTTGCCGAATCCGCCCAGTCCAAACTTTCTGTGTGCGTCAGCGTCATATACCGGACGCCTAGCGCGTAGTACATGCGCAACACGCCCAGGGAATTGTCGATTGAATGGCCCCCTTCCACTCCAATCAGCGAGGCAATCTTGCCCTCTTTGCGGATGCGGAATATGTCGTCGACCGAGTAGGCCATCGCAAACGTGTCCGGATATTGTTGCACCATGCGCTGGATGACATCGATCTGCTCCAGCGTTTCCTTGACGCTGGTGCCCGTTTTCATCGTCTGCGTGGAAACATACGCCGACCAGAACTGCGCCCCGACGCCTCCTTGGCGCAATCGTGGAATATCCGTGTGCAACTTGGGTTGCGGCCTGGCAATATCAAACTGCCGAAACGACAGATCGCCTTTATGGCGGAATTGATATGGCAGGTCATTATGGCCATCAACCAGGATTGCCTCGCGATGAATGCGCAGGGCCTCATCGGTTACTTTCACCGGTTGTCGATCTTTCGCGCCGGCACCCGCTTGCGCCGGTTTCTCGGCTCCCCGCAGCGCTTGCACACCCACCGCACATACCATGGTGATTATCCCCGTCAGCGCCCGCCAAAAGAGTCCATGATGGCACTCTTGTCGCATGCTTTTACTCCTTCGATGCTTCCCTTTTCCCGTTCACAAGCGCCTCGGCCTCGCGCCGGAAGATCTGCAACTCCAGTCGTTCGTTCCAGGGCCGAAAAATTTTCGGATCAGCCTGCTCCGTCCATTTCACTCCCTCTTCCAGGCACCTCTTCGCTTGCTCGACATTGCCTTTTTTCTGGTGGGCCATGGCCAAGAAAAACCAACATTGCCCCCATTGCGCCGGAGTCTTGTTGATGGCGCCGTTTAGTGTTTTGATTGCCCGGTCGATTTGGCCATCCCGATACATTGCTGCACCCAGACGATAGGGGGAGTTATCCCAGTTGAAGAAAGGCCCTTTTTCTGCGAGGGCAACCACTTTTTTCCAATCAACATTGGCATCTGCTGTTACCAAACACATGCGGGCAACGTGAAATGCCAGGTTGGGATCGGCACTGTCGCCAAACCGTTTGAGCAAAGCTGTGGAGACGCGTTGACAATCTTCCGGTTGTCCAGCGCCCAGGAATGTATAAGCCTGATGATACTGGAGGTTGGCATCTTCGGGATTCAGCTCAACAGCTTTCGCGAAATCTGCCGCGGCTTCTTTCCAGTGGTCCAGTTCGGCATGAGCTGTGCCCCGCGCGAAATACCAGCCCGTCCGATCGGGCTGCGCCTCAAGTACCCGATCGAAATGAAATACCGCTCCGTACCAAGAGCGCGCCAGGCTGCTGGCCTCCCCTTCCGCTTCATGCCACATCAACGTCTCTTTCGCCACACTTTCTGGATCATGCCCCTGTTTATTGGGCTGAAGTCTTCGCCACGCCTCCTGAAACTCTTGCGGGTCCAGGGGCATCAGCCCCGCCATTTCATTGACGCGCTTGCCGGCCAGCAGCTGGGCCGTTATAGTCCAGTCCTCCGGCGAACGATTATCCTGTGGCAACTTCCAAATCCATTTGCGATTGGTCACCAACTGCCGGCCGTCCCGCGTGAACGCAACTTGATTAACCCATTCATTATGTTTCAGGGGCGGGGTGATCGGTTGCCCGCTGCCCACGTCCCATAGCCGGGCAAAATACCCTCCCGCGCTCGCCAGTCGCCGCCCATCCGGGCTGAAGGCTAGACGACCGACCGGCGTTCCGTGGTGCAACGCTTGAGACAACAGTTTCCCGGATTGCGCGTCCCATAAGTAAACCTTGTCCAAACAGCAGGCGGCGATAGTACTGCCATCCGGGTTGAAAGCATAATATTTGACCCAGTCCGAGTGGTGCAATGCCGGGTATCTTTCCCTGCCGCTGACCAATTCCCGAACATGTATTTGCGCTCCCCCAGGAACCGCAAACAAATGATTATCCGGGCTGAATGCCGGTTTCGCAGAAAAGTAGTAAGGCGCCGACCGATACGCTGGACCGATCCGCCGCGCTGTTGCCGTCTCATGAATCTGGCAATTCTCGCCAAGTGTGGCCAGGTACTTCCCGTCCGGACTGAAAACAATTTCGCGGCAATTGTTGGAGGTAGTCCACGGTTTGCCGACAGGTTCCCCCGTTTGTGCGTTCACGATTTGGATTTGCAAGAATTGTACGTCCGAAAATGCTCGATTGCCGAGTCCGGCAGCGACGAATCGATGATCCGGACTGAGTTGGGCGTGAATTACCTCGCCTTCGGTTTTCAGGGTGGGGAAAATTTGCTTTTCCTTCTGCACATCCCATACTTGCACTTCCTTTCCCTTCCACGTTAAAGCGAATTGCTCACCGGCACTTAGCCATTGCCATTTCCCGTCGGCAGCAACAGAATGGCTCGCTGTCCCATCTGCGCGCAGCGGCAACGGTTCCCAGAGCCGCGTTTCGCCTTTCGCGGAAACGGTTGCTTGGTTCCCTCCCGCTGTAAGGACGTGGCGCCCCTCCGGGCTAAAAACGGCGAATTGAACGGGCAGATCGTGTTTCAGCGGCGGCGTCACCGGCAAGCCGGTGGCCGCCTCCCAGATGCGCATTTCGCCTTCTTGGCTTTGCGCCCCGCTGGCCGTGACGACATACCGCCCATCCGGACTGAACTCTGCATGATTTACTCTCAAATCGTGCTTCATTTCCGCGCCGACCGGTTGCCCCGTCTGCACCTGCCATATTCGCACGGTGCTGTAACCCTTCTGGAGAAGGAATTTCCCGTCGGGACTGAATGTTGCCGCTTCCCAGTTCCCCTGGTCAGCACGGAAAGCAGTTTTCTGGCCGGTGTCCAGGTTCCATATCAGCGCGGCGCCGTCCAATCCTGCCGTGAGAGCTCGCTTGCCGTCCGGGCTGAATTCGACGTGGGTAATCCATCCTCCGTGTAAAAGTGCCGCTGTCGTCGGCAAGCCCGTGCGCGCATCCCAAACTCGCGCGGGGCTTGAGCCTGCCGTACTGTTCCCTGTTTGCACGCCGGTGATGATACGCGTTCCGTCTGGGTTGAAGGCTGCATGGATCACAGGGTTGCCACCATGCTTAATGGGCGCAGTAATCGGATTGCCGGATGGCGCTTGCCAAATCCGCGCCGTCCCATCATAGCTGGCAGTGACAATTTTCCGTCCGTCCCGGCTGAAAGTGGCGTGCGTCACGGCGTTATTGTGCTGCATCGCTTTGCCGACCCGTTCCCCGGTTTGGGCGTCCCAAAGTTGTGCGACGTTAATTTCGTTAAAAATAGAGTTGAACGGCAGCTGCATCCCGGAAGCCGTCAAGACATGATTCCCATCTGGACTAATTTCCGCATAGTGCACCAGCGTATTGAAACGTAAACGAAAGTTGGGTTTTTCTTTGGCCACCTCCGATACTTGCATTTCGCTGACCGACCGCTCTCCTCTTCTTTCAGGCGTTTTCGTAATCGTCAAAATCCTCCGGCCATCGGCACTGAACTTGGCCATCGTTACTGGATGATTGTGGAACCAAACGTTCAGTAACTTGGGGCTGTAGCGCCACACCGCCGCCAGGCGCTGGCGGTGCACTTCTTCGCGGACAGGATCAGCACTATCCCATTTGAGCGTCTCCGCATACCACAGCAACGCGTCCACGCCGTTGCCCTCTTCCAGATAACGATTGCCGTTGATCAGGCTCAGTATACCGAGCCGGTGGTCAGCCTGGATTTTGGCGTTGCGAGCAGCCAATTGTTCGCGTTCCACATCTTTCTCGGCCTTCGTTACTTCTCCCTGTTTTTTCTGCACCTCCTGGTTGGCTTTTTCCAGCGCTCCCTGCTTTGCCTCGTTCTGCTCGATCAACTCCTTTAGTTGAGCGTTATGCATCAATCCGAAAATCAATAAAGCAGCGCCGGCAGCGGCGCTTACCCCCACCAAGCCCGCCAGCGCCGGCCTGCGCTGTGCCCACTTCACCGTCCGTTCCCAGGCGCTGCTCCGCCGGGCCACAATCGGTTCCCGCTTGAGCCAGCGCTCGAGGTCTTCTGCCAGGGCCTCGGCCGATCCGTAGCGCTTCTTGGGGTCCTTTTCCAGGCACTTGAGACAAATCGTCTCGAGATCCCGGTCTATATTTCCGACCAGGCTACGCGGCTTGGGAGGTTCCTGCTCCATGACCTGGAGCACCGTGTTCAGCGGAGTGTCCGCTTGAAACGGCGGCCGGCCGGTTAACAGCTCGAAAAAGATTGCTCCGAGACTGTAAATATCTGCCGCAATCGTTACCACCCCGCGCTGTCCTGTGGCCTGTTCGGGAGACATGTAACTCGGCGTACCAACGATTGCTCCCGTTCGCGTTTGGCTGCGCTCCTCGGTCACACGCTTGGCCAGTCCGAAGTCGGTGATATGCGGATGTCCCTCGGCGTCCATCAGAATGTTCCCTGGCTTCAAATCGCGGTGCATGATGCCCCGCTGATGGGCGTGATGAACGGCTCGCGCTACCAGCGCCAGTAACCGTGCCGCCTTCTGCTGATCCTGGCGATATGGGCTCATCCGCTTGTCCAGCCCGCCTCCTTCGATCAGCTTCATGCTGAAATAATGCTGGCCGTCACGCTCGCCGACTTCGTAAATTGGAACAATATGCGGATGGTCTAGATTGCCGGCGGCTTCAGCTTCCGCACGAAACCGCTGGACATCGAGAGGTGAGGCGAGCTGCCCTGCCAGAATCATTTTCAGTGCCACCACCCGGTTCAAGCTAAGCTGCCGGGCTTTGTAGACTACCCCCATGCCCCCGCGGGCGATCTCTTCCTGCAACTCGTAGTCTCCGAAAACCCGCAGAGGCACCAATTCGCCTTCGGCCGGAGCCGGACTTGCCTGTCCCAATGTGATGGCGTCCGACGGCGCAACGAGCTGCTTGGTCCCTGGTGGTTTTCCCACTTCTTCTCTGGCCATGATTCCGTCTCGCTTTCCCTGCCATCCTAGCGGAATTAAACCGAACAAGACACTGGAATCCGTTTGCAGAACCGTTTATGCTACAATAACATCAAAAGATTAGCCGCTCTTCGAAATCTCGCCCCTGAGATAGACTCGCAGATAGTCCCTGCCCGGCGCCTTGTAGAAAGGCCGCTTCATATGATCAAAACGAAACTCGAATGTCCGTCATGCGGGCTGACGCTTGCCACGCCGACCCCGCTGACAGGGGGTTCCCTGGTCAATTGTCCCCGATGTGGTACTTGTTTTGGCGTCCCGGCCGTACAAACAGGAGCTGCTGCGGTTCTTCCCGTTGCCATGGCGCGACCCGCTACCGCGCCTCCGATTGCCCGCCCCATTGTCTCCACCGGCAAGCCGATTCCAGTCCGTGCTCCGATTGCCGCGCCGCCGATCTCCATGCCCGCGCCGCCTGCGCCAGCCTGGTTTCAGGAAATGGTAGCCGATTCTCACTCCAAATCAACTACCGGCAAACAAGAAGAAAACAAGCCCGAGCGCTACACCGGAAAAAAGGGGAAACGCAAAAACGACAACGCTCCTATGATTTGGAGTCTTGTGGCAGCCGCTACCCTTGTAATGGTCGCTGCCGGCAGTGCCTTGGTCATGTACGCCCTGAAAACCGATGACCCCAAGGCCAAAACTGCCAACAAGCCGAATCGGGCGGAGAAGCAGTCCAACCCCAAAGCTCCAGATAAAAAAGCTCCGGATGGGGCGACCGAAGTTTCCGAAAAGAAAGAAAAACCCGTCGCCAAATCTACCGGACGAAAAGATAAAACCACCGCCGCCACCAATAAGAAGCCCGATAATGATGCCAAACCTCACAACGATCCCCAAGAACCCATTCCCATCCCCGGCCTCGATGATCACCCGGACAAGGGCAAAACAGATAACGAAAAACTAAAGTAGCCGCACTTTCCGCCTGGTCCGCGGGGCTTAACCGGGCAGCTCGCGCACGAAACTTGACGCGCGCTTTTTCAATTGCTACCCTCCACTTTATGGTGCCGCGCATCCTGCTCGTCAACCCGCCCATTTACGATTTTTCCGCGTACGACTTTTGGCTCAAGCCGTTCGGCTTATTGCGGGTCGCGGGCGCCCTGCGCGGTCAGGCCGACCTTCGCATGTTCGACTACCTCGACCGCGTCCATCCGTCCATGCCTGTGGACCTTCGCTCCGATTCTTGGGGACGGGGCAAATTCCCGGTGCAAATCGTCCCCAAGCCCCACGCTTATTCCCGGTTTCCCAGGTACTACCGTCGCTATGGGCTGCCGCGAACCCTTTTCCAACAGTTCTTGGCGGACGAGGGACCTTTCGATTTCGCCCTCATCCAGACTGTCATGACGTATTGGTATCTCGGGGTAAAGGAAGTTCTGGAAGACCTGCGAACCTATTCCCCAAAGACCAAAACGGTTTTGGGCGGTGTCTACGCTACCTTGTGTCCCACCCACGCCCGCTCCCTGGGCAGTGATTTGGTGGTGGAGGGGTCGCGCGTCGAATGCCTGGCTCCCTTCCTGGGGTTGCACCCCAATCTCGCGTGTCTCCCATACTGGGAAGGCTATCCCCGGCTGGCAGTCGGTGTCCTGAAGTTGGCCTATGGCTGCCCCTTTCGCTGTACCTATTGTTCTGTGCCGCAGGTGGAACCCACTTTCACTGCGTACCCCCTCGACCGCTCCTTGGCCCAGTTAGAGTTTCTCGTGAAACAGGGTGCCCGCAACATCGCCTTCTATGATGATGCTCTTCTTTACCGTCCTGATCAGATCCTTCTGCCTTTCCTCGAGGGAGTCCTCAAGCGTAATCTCCCAGTACATTTTCATACCCCCAATGCCCTTAATGCGCGTTTCATAACCCCCCAGATCGCTTACTTCATGGTTCGGGCAGGCTTTCAGAATTTTTATCTCGGTTTCGAAAGCAACGCCTACGATTGGCAACGCCGCACCGGTGGCAAAGTTTATTCTCATGAGCTGGTGCGCGCGATTGATAACCTGATTGCCGCCGGCGCCGATCGGTCTTGTATCACTGCTTACCTCATTATTGGGCATCCTCACGGCAACCAACAAGAAGTGGAGGCTTCCATGTATTTCGCCCATGACCGGGGCATCCGCCTGATGTTATCGGAGTTTTCTCCCATTCCCGGCACTCCGGACGGCGAACAATGCCGGCGCTGGATTGATTTGGAAGAACCCCTTTGCCAAAACAAAACCGTTTTTACCGCACGCATCCTTGGTTTTGAGGAAGCCAACCGGCTTAAACTCCTCTGTCGTCAGCTGAATGCCACCTCCGTATCAGCTGTAGGCCGGTATGGTTCCGTTTAGGCTGCCCCGGCAATCCCGGCAAGAATTCGGGGAAACAATGGCTCGTCCGTCTCCGTGGAATGCTAAAGCCCTAGTTTTTTTCGTTATTTCTATTGCAATCGAAAAATCGACCGAGGATAATTGCAGGCAAACCTCATTTGAACTTGCGCTTGAATTTGCTTCGGTGTGGAGGAGGTGCGGTACAATGCAGTCCCGTCGTGCCTTTACGTTGATCGAGTTACTTGTCGTCATTGCAATTATCGGTGTATTAATCGCATTGCTTCTTCCCGCCGTTCAAAAGGTTCGCGAAGCTTCGGACAGGATCTCCTGCATGAATAACATGAAGCAGATCGGTATCGCGCTCCATAACTATCACGATGCTTTGGGAGTCTTTCCACTAATCCGGCTTTGCCCGGAGCCGGATCGACTTTGCTTGAATGATTTATCCGGACAGACCTATGTTCGCGGCGAAATCTGGTGGGCTCCGTACGATGATCGCCCGGGTGCTTCTCTGACCCGCGCCTTACCGGATTTTGAGCCCAAAGGTTTGCTCTTTCCCTACTTGGAATACAATCAGAAAGTTCTGAAATGTCCCCAGGGTATTGACCGTGATCCACACAGCGCTACTCAGGGAGAATTCTACCAAGTTGCTTATGCCTACACTGCCATTACCCGCGGTCCCGAGGCAAAACGCCTTACCGACGTCACCAACGGCAACGGTACCACCAATGTAGTTTGTGCTTGGGAGCACAATAACGGCCCGCAATGCTGGACCATGTATTCCCGCAGGGACCTTCGCCCCGTTCCGCGAACCGTCGAGCCGGATAAACATTTTCCTCTCCGACACAACGGCTTTTGCCACTTTTTGTTTTGCGACGGGCATGTAATGGGATTGCGACGTTCCGAGATTTTGGACAACTTCTTCAATAACACCCAATAGCTCTCGCCTTGGCTCTGCGAACCGAGCCTGTCGGTGAAATACCCAAGATCTATTTTTGTACAGGTTATGTTGTTTCTGGAACTTAATACTAATTTAGTGCCACAATTCTCTTGCTTTCCGTTTACAAGTGGCGATAATAGGACCGATCCCTCATTCATTCCGTTTTTGTCTGACCCGAACCGCCAGCAGCGGGATGACAAAATTAATAGATAATTGTTGTCATAAATCTTTGATTTGGGGAGGAGGATTTATGCGTACCCGGCGCGCTTTTACACTCATCGAACTATTGGTTGTCATTGCCATTATCGGCGTCTTGATTGCCCTGCTTTTGCCCGCGGTGCAGAAGGTGCGCCAGGCATCGGCGCGGACCCAGTGCGCCAACAATTTAAAGCAACTCGGCATCGCCCTGCATCATTACCACGATAATTACGGATTGTTTCCCCCCGTTCGGCAATGCCCCGCTCCCTGGCAAGGAGGAAATGATCTCAGATGCCTGCATGATGATGGGGGCGCGTATCCATCACAGAACTACACCGGACCCAATGAAATCTGGTGGGTGCCTTACGACAACAGATGGATTCCCGGCTCGCCGCATTATACTCAAGCCCGAGACGATTTCGTACCCAACAGGGGCTTCCTGCTGCCTTTCGTGGAAAACACTGCAAGGGTTTGGAAGTGCCCCAACGGCTTTGGCGGATTTGTCGGCCCGCCCGACGATCGCGTCGAGAATGGTAAACCGTTTCAGACGAGCTATGCCTATAACGGCGTCACTTATCGCCGGTCATCTCCTCCCCCCCGCCCCTTTCCTCTGTCAGGACCCGAGGAAGCCAAACTGATTGACATTACCAACGGCAAAGGTACAGCCAGTGTGGTAATGATATGGGAACACAACTTGGGACCCCAGTGCTCGCAGTTTTGGATCCCTTACCCCCACTACGGACAAACGATTATCCCGCAGAAATGGCCTATCGATCCATTTGATACCTCAATCCCCTGGGAAAATCATTACTCTCCTCGCCACCTCGGTATGTGTCTCTTTTTGTATTGCGATGGCCATGTGATCGGCTTCCGCCGCGACGAAATCAATGTTCTGGATTATTTCATTCGCAATTTCCAATAATAGTTGTTTTCCAGCAGATCCGGGCCCACGGGTTCCTGCCCGTGGGCCTTTTGCTTTTGTCCCCTCGCTTTGCTTCTCTTGTTTTCATGTTTTATATTTTTGCGCGGAGGTAAACATGAAATCATCATCGGCCGAACTCAAGAACCGACGTTCGGATGTTCGCTGGATGCCTCGCGGTGGCATCACGGTGACCTGTCAACATGGGAATACCGGCCTCGGACCCAATCTGGCCGTTACCATCTTGGACATTTCCGAAACAGGCATTCGCTTGGTGGCAAATGCCGCACTGGAAAAACACGATGAAATCGAAATCAACATGCTTGCCTCCGGCAATCCAGCGCCGGTGCGACTCCTTGCCGATGTGGTCTGGTCCGTGGCCACTGCCGATGGAAATTATTGCCTCGGCGCCACGTTTCAGAAACGGATGCCTTATAGTGACCTTATCCGGTTGACCCAACCGGGAGCCTGAAGCCGCCTTGCCCCAGGCTTTTTATTTGGCCGTTCATTTTCTGCAAAAATCAATAACCACATAATATAACCCGACCAGAACCATCAAGCCTCCAAAGGCGATAACACCAATGCGCGGGTATGTCGCCCAGTTCGGGTCATAATTCGCAAAATAGTCCGTCAATCTTGGAATACTCTCATTCATTATCCCATAAACGATCAAAACAATTCCCGCGATCATTCCCAGCGTGCCCATGATGCGATTGCGAGTCTTCATCGAAATCCTCCCATTTTCATTATTAAAACATAGCTGCGCGTGCGGCTTATGGCGTCTCTCCATGCAATCGACGGTAATCTTTCCCGACTGTCCGAGATCCCGCCCATAATACCAGAGTCAAAACCGCTGTGAAAACTGGAATCACATACATTGCCTGATGGAGGCCGATGGCCTGGGCCGCCACTTCTTTTTGATGCGTGAGAACCTGTGCCTCCCAGGGAGGACTTTCAACACAGCCACTGAAATGGGCGCAGGCTAAGTACAAAATCGATTCGTCGCCAACCAAAACCTGCTGTTTGTAATGATCGCTCAGCCAACCAAACCAATACAACCCGACGGCGGCTACCATGTAGAACACGAAAAAGTAAACTGCCATGGCCGTCCCGCGCATGGTCGGCACAACGATGTCTTGAATGGTGGCATATACCGTGGAGTAGTAAAAATAAAGGCACATACACGCAGGCAACAAACATGCCGCAAAGCGCCAGTAAGCGCCCTCGGGTTGCTGTAAGGCCAGCCAAAAACCAGGCGTGGCCAGCAGCATCGCCAGCGCGGCCAGCTCCATGCGGCCACTCACCCTCCGTTTGGCAATCCGGTCCCCCAGCCATCCACCCGCTAGCATTCCGAGTCCTCCGCCGAAACCGTAAGCTATTCCACTGATCCAGTTGGCTTCCACAATGTTCATATGATGGTAGCGCATCAAGAGTGATGTCAGGAACGACCCCAACGCATACATACTCAGGTTCAGTAATGCTCCCGACAAAATGATCCACCACATAGTCGGAATCCGCAGGACGGTCAGGATATTTGATCCTTTCTGGCGCTTTGTCGAAACCGGTTGCACCTCGGCCGACCCGCGTTCAGGCTCCGGCAGCCAAAACGCCAGGATCCCCAAAATCAATCCCGGCAATCCCGCCACGTACAAGGCCGCGTTCCAGGTCAACGCTTTGGTGAGATAACCGCTGATTATGTAGCTCGAACCCAATCCGATCGGCAAACCCAACATAAAAAGGGCTATTGCCCGGGCTCTTCGATGGGGCGGAAACAGGTCGCCGAGCAGTGAATTAGCGGCGGGCGCGCAACTGGCTTCCCCCACTCCCACTCCCAGCCGGCAGAAAAAAAGCGTTGGATAATCCCGGGCGCGACCCGACAGAATCGTAAACAGACTCCACACTAGCACCCCGCCCGAAAGAATGATCTTCCTGCGGCCAACATCCGCCCAATGTCCCAGCGGAAGACCTACCGCCGCATAGAGCAGAATGAATGCTGTGGTCAAGCCGCTGAGTTGCTTGTCGTTCAGGCTCCATTGCTGTCTGACTTTTTCTCCGACGGCTCCGACCACTTGGCGGTCGTAGAAATTCATGGTGTTGATCCCGAACAGCACCACCAACGTAAAGATCAATCGATTCCGACTGACTTCCATTCGCTCACGCTTCCCCGGTTTTCGATTTGAACGATTTCCCTCCAACCGCGAACGGAAATCCGCTATGGTGATATTCGTTACTATTTCTTCGAGATCAAGGCAATGCCGATATCATTCCCCGATCCTGTTCCCTTGCCTGCGCGCCGCCGCATTTATTTGGTTCGCCACGGTGATGTGACTTACTTTGACGAGCAAGGCCGGCCATTCCGGCCCAACACCGTACCTTTGAATGCTGAGGGCAAACGCCAGGCGGAGGCGACGGGGCGCGAATTGGCCGGTGTACCCCTGGACCGCGTGGTTTCGAGCGATTTGCTGCGTTGTGTTGAAACCGCCGGCATCATCACGGGGGAACGGGCTCTCCCTCTGGACCTTCGCGAATCCTTGCGCGAAATCCAGCCCGGCCGGTTGGCCGATATCCCTGCGGATCAGGCTGCGAAGATCTTCCTCGGCGCTTTCTCGAATCAGGCCGATCACGAGGCACGCTTTTTGCAGGGGGAAACGTTTGGTTCTTTGGCCCAGCGCGTGTTGCCCTGTTTGCAAAGTCTCCTTGAGGATTCCGCCTGGCGCCATTTATTGATCGTGGCACACGGAGGGGTCAACCGCCTCATTCTCACGCATGCTCTCGGCACAGGCATGCGCGGTTTCGGTGCCTTCGAACAGGATCCCGCTTGTATCAATATTCTCGACTGCGCCGGTAACGGTCAATTCCTAATCCGGTTAGTCAACTACACGCCTTATGATACGCTCAAGAAAGGATTCGAGTCGACAACGATGGAACGGCTATTTGCTCAATATCGTTCCGGCGTTTTCAAAGGAAAAGAAAGCATTTGATCTTTTTTATCTACGCCAGTTTTTTCCGAAACTCTAAATATTCCTCCACAACCGTGCGGAACTCGTGCACATCTACGTCGCGCTCGCAACAAACCAGCATCAGCGCCCCATCGGACCGGAAGTTGCCATCCCATTCCTTGACCTGGTCATCAGTCCATTGCGGCCTATATTGATTCAAATGGTCTTCCGAAAGTCGGGAAACGTATGCCCGCAGACTGACGTCGGTTTCATCTCCGCGCGCCGCCTTTTCAAAATCCGACCCTTGGTTTTCGCTCATCGTAAATCTCTTTTTGATGCTCTTGAATAGATTCAATATCCGCAAATCTTACTGTGAACCTCATATTCCTTGTGAATCTTTTTCGACCCCGTTGCCGGATGGCAAATGACGCACGTCGCATCGACAGGAACAATGTGATGCTTCTTACTCGATTTTTTGTGAATATCGTGGCACGTCAGACACGTGGTCTCGTCCTTTCCCAATACCGCCACTGCGCGGACGTTTTCCAGCACGTGGCGATCCGCGGGGTTCAATTCGCTGATTTTTTCCGGCGAAAGATCGACCTGAAAATCCCGAAAAAGATTGTCGCCGGCCACGAACTGATTCGGATAAAGCAATCCTGCACTTTTTGACCTGCCGGTCCGCACGTGGCACTGCGCGCAAATCGAAATCACCACGCGCGCGGAATCACGGCGCTTTTTGGACAGGTAGACTTGCGTCGTGTCTTTGGTATGTTTCAGATTGACATCGCCATGACAAACAAAACAATCCAGCGAGGCCGTGGCGAATGCCCGGGTTTTGGTATCGACTGCGGTGGCATGGCAGCCGGCGCATTCTTCGGCAAATATCTTCTTGTTCCAGTGTGGTTTGGCAGTAGCCACCAGTTTGCCCGGTTGACTGTTTTGGGGAGGGATCCATTGTGTGTTGAGAACGTCAAGCTTTCCGTAACCATCTCCAGGTTTCAGGAAGCGTACTCTCCGTTTGCCGCCCAGCGCCAGTGTCACTTCGTCGGCGAATTCCTTGTAGCCCGGTTCGTTTTTCAATTCCCGGATCGCTGCGGCTTCCTGCGCGGCCTCGCGAATCGTTAATTGGTGGCGGTTCTTGCTCCACGCCGGCCCCACATCGTTGCGATGGCAAAACAAGCATTCATCCCCGGTGATGAAATCCGGTAGCTGTTTGCCCGCGTGGTCTTCTCCCCAAGCTGCGGGATCCCGTTGTGCGTTCTCTGAGGCAAATCCTCGCGGGCGCGGCAAGAAGAATTGCGCGCAAAAAATTACGGGGGCGCCAAGAATGAGAAGGATCGTCAAGCCGTTTTTTGCCGACCCGCTCATTCTCCGATTCCTTGTCCGTAATTCTGTTTTCGGCGCCCTTTTGCGTACAAAATGTTACGTATCATCCCGGACCCACCCGGCTGCGGCGTTGTCCCGTTGTCCCCCTCTATCCAGGTACGCCATTTTGAATTTGCTGAGGGCATCCTTCGGTAACGCGTTGCGCTTGGCGTTGACGTCGACTCCGTAAATCTTCGCCGCGTTGAGCCCGAATATCTTGGCTTTGTCCTCCTTGGTCAGTTTCTTGTAGCCGAACTTCTCGCATAGTTCATCGGAAATCTGGAAGCGCTTGAATGCATCAATCACCCACTGGGGCGAACCCCACCATAAACAATCGGTTCCCCAAATAACGTGGTCCGCACCGAAATTCTTGATATTCTTTCCCATCAGATGCTGGCACATGATCGGGTGCTGAACGGCCAGGCTGCCGAATGCCGAACCGATCTCGGGGAAAACATTATTCATCTTCGGGTTCCGCTCTTTGATTCTCATCAAGATATCATGCCAGGCGAAATCCCCCGTGGTTGCGTCGAAGAACCCATCTTTTTTGAATTCGGCTTCGCTGGGATCATGTTTCAACGCGGAATGATAAATAATGAAGGTCAGATCCGAATTGTCCAGGGCTGCCTTTTCCACGTCCGCAGGATTGGCCAAATGTCCCAGGGTCCGCGATTGGGATGAATACCCCTTGTGGACGCTGAAGATCTTCAAGCCCAGTTTCCGTGATTTTTCATAAAACGGATACGTCATTTTTTCATCATCCAGTTTGAAGCCGTTGCCGGACCGGCCGGGATCGGTATGGCAGTACCACTTCCACGAATCAATCCCGTAGAGCTTGACCTCGCGCTCCATTTGTTCGAACAATTCGGTCTGGTTGGGGGCATTTGTCATCATGTCCCAATAATGATTCGGAGCGCAGTTCCCCTGGCACAGCGCCCGCTGGCATCCGGCCACATCGTTAATTTCCTTTTTTCGCTGGGACATGAGCCAGCTGGGAAGGATCGAAAACGGTCCGCGACTCCGGGCTTTGCCTTCCAGGATTTTGCCGTCGCGGTCTTTGTTGATTTCCTTATCCGGAACCCCGGAGATGACGATCATGCTCGTTTCGCTGTCGAAGAACAATTCCTTGATAAAGTTCGGAAAACTATAGGCTTCCGCGTCATTCTTGAGCTTGAAGCCCATGTTCTTGATGAACTCCATATCGCGGAATCGCAATGGAATCCCGTTGGTGAAATGGGTTTGCACGTCCAGGATAAAGTATTCTCCCTTGGGCCATTTTTCTTCCGCGGCCGCCGGCTCCAGCGTTTCAATTTCCTCCACTTCCCAGTGTTTGCCGTACACAAGATTCGCGGCCCAAAATGCCGTCGCCATTCCCATGGAACTCGCCATGAAACTGCGCCGGTCCATTCCCAATTTTTTCGCCTTTTCTTCCACCAGCACCCCTGTCAAGTGTTCCACCTGCTTCTGTGGTTCGTTTTGTGGTCGAGGTATGAATTCCTCATTGGAAACCACCTGGGTCGGTACCGGGGTATCGACACCCTTCTTTTGATCGCGTTGCCATTTGGGAATCCACATAGGAGTCGCTCCTGGTAAATAATGTAATGAAACCTGACCGCTTCTTGAGGCGATTCGTTTTTCTATTTCTTTTCTCGCTTCCAAATTGCCAGGGTCTGCGAACTATCCTTCTTGGAAGCGAATTCCTTCGGCCGATCCTTTCCCGGCGTAGCGTAGCAAATTTTCAACGTGTCTTTGTCCAATGCGTAGATTCCGGCCATCGCCTTCGTTTTATCCATCGTTGTTCCCGGGTAAAAGTCGATCGTCTTGGGGTTCTTGCTGGCATCGATTTTGAAGCTTCCTTTGCTAATCTCTTTCTCGAAGTGGAACACGGTGTACTGATCTCCCTTCACCGTGCGAAACAAACATTGGGCATCATCATCGGGTACCGGGGACCCATCCGCCACCATCGATTCTAGGGCCCAGTCGCCTTGCATCGTTTCTAGATCCATTCGACTGCTATCGCCCTTCGGACTGTCCGCGGCAAGGAGAAGACATGCCCATATCCCGATGATTTTCCATTGCATAATGATCTCCTTGGAACTTCACCCCTTTGCGGCCAAAGAAAGGCAGATGATTTCCTTATTGTTCCGGGCAAAAACGCAACGCTGCGCGAATGCAGGATGCGACCAAACAATATCGCGGCCGCGCGCTGACTCCGTGGCATCGAGGATGTGAGCGCGGTGTAGCTCCTTGTAGCCCTTGGGCGAGAGTTCCGCCAGAATCATCTCGCCCTGATCGTTGAAAATAAAAAAACGCTTTTCGTATGGTACAAGAAAGGCATTCGCACAATCGGTCTTTTTGCCACACGTCGCTTGATAAGTCTCCCAGAGTTGCTTGCCGGTATCAACCTCCAGGCAGCGTAATTCCCCGTTGGCGCAAACGCCGTAGAGATGGCCATCCTGCAAGACCGGGGGCGCCATGAGAATGTGCACTCCGTCAGGTTTATTCGGATTATTGCTTTTTCCTTCCCACAGGACACTCGCTGCCGGTTTCTCCTGGGCCAGTCGCAACATCATCGGGCCATGGTAGAAAGTGGAAAGAAACAGCTTGTCGTCCAGGCGCCGGACCGTCGCAATGCTCACCGCCGGGCGCTGCGGCTCTCCGGAAGATGGGTACGGCAGCGTCCAGTATACCTTTCCCGTTGCGGGATCCAATCCGTTGATCGAATCGCTGAGCCAAATAATCAGTTGCCGTTTGCCTCCTGCCTCGTAAATCATGGGCGGGCTGTAGCCGACCTCCCGGCTCGTCAGCGCCTTCCAGACTTCCTTGCCCGTGTCTTTATCCAGTGCCACCACGGCACTTCCCTCGCCCCCTGCGAGAGTGAACAAGAGATTTCCATCGATCAGCGGATGAGCTGCGAAACCCCAGATCGGAACCTCTGCTTCGTATTCCTTGGCCAGATTCTTCGACCAGCGCGGGGATCCGGTCGTCGCATCCCGGCAATGCAAATCTCCCATGGCGCCCAAGGTATACACAAGGCCTTGGTGAACCAGCGGCGTTGTACGCGGGCCACTGGGATAGGACACCTTGTATGGACAGTCGTAAACATGCGTCCAAACGACCTTCCCATCCGCCGCACTGAGGCACAGGATTCGCTCATTCCCAGCAATCCCTTGCCGAGTCGGCCGCAACGGTTTTCCGGCGGCGTCCTTCGCTCTCTCCCGATCCATGACATAGACGCGTCCCTCCGCGACCGCTGGCCCACTATACCCATTCGCGATTGCGCTGCGCCATACAACCGTTGGACCACCGGGAGGAAATTTTTCCAACAAGCCAGTTTCGCGCCAAACTCCGTCGCGCTTCGGCCCCAACCAACCCGGCCAATCGTCGGCCTCCGCGGTACCCGACAAGGTGAAAATAACCGCCAAGGGGAAAATAAAGTCGAATCCGTGCTGCTGTTTTCCGAACATGTTGGGTCCTTTCTCGTCGAGCGCGTTACTTGACGCCGGCTTTCGCTGCTGCTTCGGAATCGATTTTCTTCAGGGCTTCCCCAGCTGCTTTTTTTATAGTCTCCTCGTCATCTTTCCATAGGAGCAGTAGCGAGGGAATCGCTTCTTTCGCTTCCGGACCAATCCGCCCAAGGGAACCTGCCGCTGCCACTAGAATGTTGCTTTCCAAATCCTTCAAGGCTTCCGTCAGGACGGGAACCGCCGCTTTGCCGCATCCCCCCAGTGCTCTCAACGCCTCCAGTTTCACTTCCGATTCGGAATCTTTCGTCATTTTGCTTAACGCAGTGCATACTTCTTTGGATTTGGGATCGATCCGCGCCAGTGAACGGATCGCTTCCCCGCGGATTTCCGCTTCCCGATCGGCCAATACTTCAAGGAGATTTTGAACCACCGGTTTGGCCTCTGCTCCCAGCCCGCCAAGAGTTTCTATCGCATACCGGCGAACATCGATATCGAATTCATGCAAGGCCTGAGTCAGGGCGGGAATCACGGTCTCGACCCGGGGGCCGATTTTTCCCAGTGCCTCCGTCGCCTTGATCCGCATATTTGCTTCTTGGCTTCTTACCGCCGCACTCAACGCGGGGGCTGCCTCTCGTGCTCCCGGCCCGATCTGTCCCAGGCACGTGATGGCCCGCAAGCGTACCTTCGCGTCTTTGTCTTTCATGGCCTCTAGCAATGTCGCCACCGCGTCTTTACCGATGCTCACCAGGGCTTGAGCTGCCGTTCGGCACACCTCTTCCTCTTTATCCCGCATTTTCCGGCCCAGAGTCGCTAGTGCCTTTTCCCCTTCCGGATCAATGCGCCGAAGCGCCATCACGGCTTGCCGCCGCACGTCCGCACTAATATCCTCGGCCGCCTCAATGAGTTGTGGAATCGCTTCTTTGGCATCCGTCCCGATCAGACCCAGGGTTTCCGCAGCACTTTTTCTCACGAAAGATTCCTTGTCGTGGAGCGTAATGATCAACGCTGGCACCGCCGCACGTGCTTCGGCACCCATCTTCCCGAGCATTTCCACCGCTTCGACCCGCTCTCCCGGTTCCTCGCTCTGCAACCGAGGAATCCAATCGAGCGCGGTCTTCTGTTTCACCAACGGTTTTTGGACCATTTGCGTTGGTTTCTTTTGGGCTGACGGCATTGTCTTCTCAACCGGCGCGGGTTTCCCGCTAGTTCCGGCCGGTTTTTGGCTGCATCCCGCCAAGACCACACCAATACCCGCGCAAACCATCCAACAAATCTTCATGCTCGAGCCCTTTTCGCACGCCAACTTAACAATAATCTTGCTCAGCCGGCCTTTTTCTCTCGTTCACCGAAAAGGACGCGCTATGGTCTGGACGCAGAATTACGAACCGTTTGGAACCGTGATCTCTCCGTTGGTGGCCGCGCTTCCCATCGTATTCCTGCTCGGTTTGCTGGCCACCGGCCGCGTTCCCGCCCATCTTGCGGCAGCGATCGGATTACTCACGGCTATTGTAGCAGCCATTGTCGCTTTCACCCCACCGGAGGCAGCATCAGCCCAGGGCTCCTGGGCCAAAACGATTCTCGCCGCTGCCGCCGCCGGCGCCGGTTTTGGATTCTTCCCCATCGGCTGGATCGTCCTCGCCGCCATCTTTCTCTATAGCTTGACCGTGCAAACAGGCCAATTCGAAATCGTCAAGGCCTCGGTGATGTCGCTGTCGGCCGACCGGCGCATTCAGGCCTTGTTGATCGCCTTTTGTTTTGGCGCGTTTGTGGAAGGCGCTGCCGGTTTCGGCACGCCCGTGGCCATTTCTGCGGCTCTCCTGATGGGAGCCGGCTTCCGCCCCGTCACCGCCGCCGGCCTGGCCTTGATTGCCAATACCTCCCCCGTCGCCTTCGGTGCTCTGGGCACTCCCATCATTACCTTGGCCGATGTTACCTTGCCCGACTCGTTCCGCGAGAGAAAGGAAGCTTGGGAATTGTTGTTGAGCATGATGGCCGGCCGCCAATTGCCGCTTTTCTCCTTGATCATTCCCGCCTGGCGCGTGTGGACCATGGCCGGCTGGCGGAGCATGCTGGCGATTTGGCCGGCATTGATTGTGTGCGGCGGCAGCTTCGCGCTGGTTCAGTTTGTCGTCTCCAACTACTTGGGCCCGGCCCTGGTCGATGTCGCTGGTGGCCTCGTTTCCCTCGCGGCGTTGGCTCTGTTCCTGCGCTTCTGGCAGCCCGGACGGATCTGGACTTTTTCGGAGGAGTCGACTGGCCCTGGCTCGGGCCCGGTCCAATCCTTTTCTGCCCGGCAAATCATCCATGCCTGGGTGCCTTGGGCTTTGCTGTCGTTATTCGTATTGTTGTGGGGATTGCCCGCGATCAAGAGTTGGCTCAATGGCGGACCAAAACAGGCGCCCAATTTCCTGGCCGGCATCAGTTCCTTTGACTTGCCCGTGCCTTTTCTCCATCAGCACATTCAGCGAATACCCCCTGTTGTCCCCGGTCCGAAAGTGGAGGATGCCCTTTTCCGTTTCAACTGGCTGTCCGCCACCGGTACTGGCATCTTTCTCGCCGCGATCTTATCCGCCGCCTGGATGCGCATTTCCCCCGCCCAATTCATGCGAATTTTCCTGGCGACATTCCGCCGCATGCGCTGGCCTTTGTTCACTATCGCCTGCATGCTTTCGCTCGCATATGTGACGCGCTACAGCGGCATGGATGCCACGCTCGGCCTGGCTTTTACCAAGACCATATTCTTCTATCCTTTCTTCGCTGCCATGCTCGGCTGGTTGGGTGTCGCCCTGACCGGTTCCGATACCTCTTCCAATGCTCTCTTCGGCAGCTTGCAAAAGATTACCGCCGAGGGATTGGTCCGCGCTCAGGTTCTTCCCGCGGGCGTCAGCGACTTGCAGGCGGTTGTGTTGTGCGCCACCGCCAATAGCACCGGCGGTGTCATGGGTAAAATGATCGACGCCCAGAGTATCGTCGTCTCGGCAGCGGCGACCCAGCAGCCCGGCCAGGAGGGCGCCATTCTCCGCTTTGTTTTCTGGCATAGCCTGGTCCTGGCGGCCCTCATGGGCTTGCTCGTCATGCTCCAGGCTTACATATGGACCGAGATAATTCCCTCGGTTTCTCTCTAACGAATTAGCGATGCAAAAGGACGCAATATGAACGAAGACCTGAATCCTTTCCACATTGCCGCCCAGCAGTTCGACCGGGCGATTCCCTATTTGCCTCACCTGAAGCGGGGCCTGATCGATTTTCTCAAACGGCCGTGCAAGACCGTTACTTTGGAATTCCCCATCGAAATGGACGACGGCTCCGTCCGCATGTTCACCGGCCATCGGGTCTTGCACAGCCACGTTCGCGGCCCGGGAAAAGGCGGCGTTCGTTATCATCCGGATGTGACGGTCGATGAGGTTCGCGCCCTGGCTTCCTGGATGACCTGGAAATGCGCCGTCGCGGACATTCCCTTTGGCGGCGCCAAGGGCGGCGTCGCCTGTAATCCCAAAGAGCTGAGCGAGTCCGTTCAGCGCCGCATCACCCGCCGCTACATCGCCGATCTCGGCGATCAAATCGGTCCCTTTGTCGATATTCCCGCTCCCGACATGTACACCGATGCCCGCACCATGGCCTGGATCTACGATACCTACGCGGTCATGCACCCCGGCCGGAACAATCTTCCCGTCGTCACCGGCAAACCGGTCGATATCGGCGGCTCGCTCGGCCGCCATGAAGCAACCGCCCGCGGTTGTTTGTTTGCCACCCAGCAAGCCCTGGCACGCGGAGTCGTCCCTGGCTTGCCGGGAGTCAATGGTGCGCGGATGGTCGTGCAAGGTTTTGGCAATGCCGGCGCCATCGCCGCCGACCTCTTCCACGAAGCGGGCGCCAAAATCCTTGCCGTCAGCGATTCGCAAGGGGCCATTGTACGCGACCACGGCCTCGACCTGCCCGCCGTCCACAAGAATAAAGCCGACAAACGCACCGTTGTCGGCACTCCCCAGACAAAGACCATCACCGATGCCGAGTTGCTCGCCCTGGATTGCGACATCCTGATTCCGGCGGCGCTCGAATCGCAGATCCGCAGTGATAACGCCGGCCTGGTTCGTGCCCGTTTCATTGCCGAAGCGGCCAACGGACCCGCCACCCCCGCCGCAGATCGCGTGCTGTTCTCCAGAAACATCCCCGTATTGCCGGACATTCTCGCCAACTCCGGCGGCGTCACGGTAAGTTATTTCGAATGGGTGCAAAACATCGAAAACGAAAAATGGGACGAAGCGGAAGTGAACGATAAACTTAAAACCAAAATGCAGCGGGCCACGAATGATGTCGTCGATAAACAAAAAGCAGTTAACGACCAGGTTCGCGCCGGCGCTCTCAAGTCTGCCTCGGGAGCTCTCCTCGACCCCGTGGATTTGCGGACCGCTGCCCTGACCGTCGCCGTCGAACGCGTCGCCAACGTCGCCCTCGAACGCGGCATTTGGCCGTGATTCCTTTTACTCGGAGACTTCAATGCCGCCGCGCATCATTGACGGCCTCACCGAACTCAAAACGCTGATCGGCCAGGAAGTCGGCGTCAGCGATTGGTTCGAAATCTCCCAGCCCCTGATCAATGCCTTCGCGGATGTCAGCCGCGACCGCCAGTGGATCCACCTCGACATGGAACGGGCCGCACATGAGTCACCCTATGGCACCACCATTGCCCACGGCTTTTTGACTTTATCCTTGCTGACCCATTTGTTCAGCCAAACTTTTCAAGTCAAGGGCGAATTCCAACGGGCCATCAACTACGGCTTCAATCGCGTCCGTTTCCCCGCGCCGGTCCCGGCCGGCTCCCGCATCCGCGCGCATGCCGTCTTGCAAGCCCTGGAGGACATTCCGGGCGGCGTCCAGCTCACCTGGCAAGTCACCGTCGAACGCGAAGGCGACCCCAAACCCGCCCTCGTCGCTGAATGGATCGGCCGCCTGTATCATTAGCACCACTCACGACCCACCACTCACCTTTCCTTCATGACACATCGCTGTCACGAAAACGGACGTAATAGCACCCCAAGGCACAGTCTGCCTACCGGACTTATCAGCCTATTTTTGTCCCGGAAACGAATGTCACTCGGCAATACCAATATTCGCAACACCTTACGACAGTTCGTTTCTCAACCACTCTGACACCCCCTCATGTCTCTGCCACCCTCCGTCATTTCTCCAGTTGTCACACGGCGCATCCGGTTGAAAATTCAACCCGCACGATCGGAGTAATCGCCGGTTCGCATGGCTTTTTGCTCGTTTCCGCGCGGCTCAGAAACGAACTACATTAAAAGCGACTGTGCGTGTCCCGCCACCAAGGTGCCCTGGCGGTCGCTATTGTTCATTCGTCATTTTTGCAGATTATGTCTTGAGGGGCCACTTGACGGAGGTCACGAAAGACTTGTATGATTGATGAGTTTTTTTCCCAGCTTCTGTTTCATTCGACCTTGCTGTCACCCCACCGTGCAATCGAATTCACCAGATGCAACGGATTAAAACACATTTCTGGCAACGCTTTGCTCGTTCGCTCATCGACGCTCAACGCCCCGCGATTCCCGCCCCACGCCTCACCTTGCCAAAATGGACAGGACTTCTCGAAGTTCCCCCAGCAACCGATCCGGCTTTGCCTCCTGCAATCGGCTCCGTTCTTCGGATCCCGTCGCTACCACCCACACCGCTACGCCGGCTCCCCGCGCCGTTTCAATATCTACCACCATATCTCCCACATAAAGCGCTTCACCCGTTTGCACTTTTAAGCGCGCCAGCGCTGCCAAAAGCATATCCGGCGCCGGCTTCGGCCGTTCCACATCCTCCGGTCCAAGAACTACATCCACGCATTCGGCCAGTCCCAGGTGCTCCAACAGCGCGCGGCTAAACCCGACCAGCTTGTTGCTGCACACCGCCACCCGCATCCCCGCGCGGTGTAACCCGGTAACCACTTCATACGCGCCGCTCAGCAAGCGTGTCTTCTGTAGCATGACCGTAGCATGATGCGCACGATAGCCCGCCAGGGCATCCTGCAAATTGGTCCCGGGCACCGTGTGCGCTAACAAGTGTTCCGGCCCGAGTCCCACGAAGCGCTTGACCTCGGCTTCCGGCAACGGTGCCAGTCCGCTCGCCGCACGCACATGGTTCACACTGGCGCTGATCGCGCCATAGCTATCCACCAGCGTGCCATCCAAATCGAAAAGAACCGCCCGCCAATTCATTGAACTCGGCTAAAACGTGAGGCGTGAAGCGCTACTCGCGCTCCACGCCTCACGCCTCACGACACCTTGCTCGCAATATTCACGTACGTATGCACGTGCGGCAGAACCCGGTAGTTCCAGATGAACCCCGGCCCCTCGAGCCGCCAGAAGTGCCACGGCTGCTTGTCGTTCATCATGCCGTCTTCGTAGAAGGCCAGATGGATCTTGTCCATCCCGCCCGTCGCCTGGATGATCTGCATCACTTCATCGGCGTCTTCCTTGCGGTACGGGGAAAGTATGTCGCGCATGACTTTTTCCACCAGTTCCCGCTGATCCTTGGTCAATTCGCCAATGCCGATCCCCGGCCGCGGCTCGCCCTTCTTGCGAAATCGCACCGACGGCGCCTGTTCGCCGGGCGTTCCGGCGACCACGGCTTTCTTGCGCTGCGTTTCGTTGAGCGCATCGAAAACGCTCAGCACGCTCTTGGTCTGGTAGTTGAAGCAATTGCGATCGCTGTAACCGTTCGGGCTGTGCCCATAGTACATGGGGCCGCCGAAGCCGATGCCGTCGCTGAAATTGCCGTCGCACCGTACGGTGATATGATGGCCCGTAAAGACCCAGGCATACGGCTTGCCGTTCGCCGGGTCGCCGAACAGGTTGGCCCCGCACCCTTGCAGCGATCGGCTGCCATCAAAAGTGTAATTCCGCGTCAGCCGGCGATACCCCTCCTCATCTGAGCTGATCGCCCGAAGAATCTTGTCGATGAGTTCCTGCTGCGGCTTGGTGTAACAATCCCCGATCGTCTTGCCGATCGGACTGTTGTACATCCCCAGCCGCGTCGGAAACCCGTTCCCCTTGCTGTGATCATAGGGTAATATCACCTTGGCCTTTTGCTCCTCCGTCAGCGATGCGCGCAGCTCCTGCACCAGCCCCTCCGCCGGCTTCGTCGGCCGCTCCACCGCTTTTGTTTTAGCAGCATCAGCTGCCAGAACATTCGGCGTCAGGGCCGCTATAGTACCCAGCGCCGTCAAGGTCATGGCGTTTTCCCCAACGACGCGAATGAAATCGCGCCGATCCACCCCTTCGAAGGCTTCAAACGGCTCCGGTTGGTCTTCACACTCCGGGCAATACGGATTCAGGTCGTCCACCATTTTGCATCTCCTTGTCGGCGATAAATGAAGGTTCGTTTTCCCCTACCTGTTAGACGAGTCAGGAACGCGCTTCCATCATCTCTCATCCCCAATGCACCGTCAAGGCCCTGCCAATGACAACTAACCAATTCCTAATCTTTCTCTTACTCTTGCTCTTAATCGTCTTCTTAATCTTACTCCTCATCTTACTCTTTCTGTCGCGCACGCCACGGCTGACCTCTGTTCAATTCTTCTTCGCGTCCTTCGTGTCCTTTGTGGTTAGTTGACCGCCTAGTCTATCGTGTTGATCAGAGCTAGACACAATTCCGGTTAAAATGAAATCCGCGCTACGAAGGCGTCAAAGGTCCCGGCATTATTCTGCTGCAACGGGTTGGCGGTTGGAAAGTTCGTCGAAGCGGTCCACCCCGTGACGAGCACATCGCCCGTGGCTGGGTCCACTGCGATGCCAAAGCCTCTGTCGTCATCGCTGCCGCCGAGGTAGGTGGAGAAAACCAACGCGCTGCCGTCCGCACTCATTCGCGCCACGAACGCATCTGTGACACCGCCCCCATAATTCGGCTGCAACGGGTTGGCGGTTGGAAAGTTCGTCGAAAGGGTGAAACCCGTGACGAAGACATCGCCCGCGGTTGGGTCCACAACGACAGCGAGGCCTTCGTCACCGCCACTTCCGCCGAGATACGTGGAAAAAACCAGGGTGCTGCCGTCCGCAGTCAGGCGCGCTACAAAGGCGTTGCCGGCACCGCCGCCAAGATTCGGCTGCAACGGATTGGCGGTGGGGAAGTTGGTGGAACTCGTGTACCCAGTGACGAGGACATCGCCTGTTGCCGGCTCCACGGTAATGCCAAAGCCTTGGTCAAGGCCGCTTCCGCCGAGATACGTGGAAAAAACCAGGGCGCTGCCGTCCGCACTCAGTCGCGCCACGAAGGCATCATAGACGCCGCCCCCATAATTCGGCTGCAATGGGTTGGCGGTCGGAAAGTCCCTGGAACTGGTATACCCCGTGATAAGGACATCGCCTGTGGTCGGATCCACGGCGATGGCATTGCCCAAGTCGTCGCCGCTGCCGCCGAGGTAAGTGGAGTAGACGAGGGCGCTGCCGTCCGCATTTAGCCGTGCCACGAAGGCGTCAGGACTGCCGGCATTATTTGGCTGCAGCGGGTTGGCGGTGGGGAAATTTGGCGAATAGGTGAACCCCGTGACGAGCACATCGCCCGTGGCTGGGTCGATGGCGATGCCATTGGCCTGGTCGTCGCGGTTACCGCCGAGGTAGGTAGAGAAGACCAGCACGCTGCCGTCGGCACTCAGTCGCGCCACGAAAGCATCAGTGCCCCCGGCGTTATACCACTGCAACGCGTTGGCGGTTGGGAAGTTCGGGGAACGGGTAACCCCTGCGACGAGCACATCGCCCGTGGCTGGGTCGACGGCGATGCCATTGGCCTGGTCCAAGCTGTTGCCGCCGAGGTAGGTAGAAAAGATCAGGACACTACCGTCCGCGCTCAGCCGTGCCACGAACGCGTCGCCGTTGCCGCCATAAATCGGCTGCAACGGATTGGCGGTGGGGAAGTTAGTTGAATAGCTGACCCCCGCGACGAGGACATCGCCGGTGGCCGGGTCCACGACGATTCCTAGCCCTCCGTCGGCAACGCTACCGCCAAGGTAGGTAGAAAAACTCAACACCGGATCGATGACCAACGGCCGGCTCGTATCGTAACGTGCCAGCCTAAACTCGACCTCTCTTGCTCTCCCCTGTCCAACCAGGGGAGAGCAGTCACTGCCGAGCACGAACGCGCTCCCGATCTCCCGCCGCCCCCCATTCACCTCCTGATACACCACCGGCTTATGCTGCACAATCTCTTGCCCCCCGGCATTCACCACCAGATTCCCCTTCCCATCCACGCTCAACCCATCCGCGCCCGCAAACCCCAGCTGGATCACTCCCGGATCCGCCCCCGGCGCCACCACAAAGTCATATTCCAGTTGCCCCCTGCTCCCGTAATAAACCATATCGATCCCCGGGTACACCTGCTCGTATTCCACCTTTGCGTATGTCGCAATGTTCGTATGCCACTGCGCTGGATCATTCCCCAGGAAGTAGTTCACCTTGCCCGACAATTGCTCCTCCCCCACCACCCGCGCCGTCGGATTCCCGCCCAAGATCTGCATGCGCACAACAGTCGCTGGTGATCCTTTACCATCCGAGCGGGGGGCGTCAGCCCCCTGAGTTGCGCCAGCTCCCTGAGCATCTGGCATACTCATCGGTATCACACCACCTGTTCGCCATGCCGAACCGACCGTCGGTGGGCTCAACACCATCACCGCTTCCGTCCCCGTCAAGTACACCCCATACCCCGGCCCATGCGCCAGGAACTGCACCGAGCTATCCGCTTGCCCTACATTCGCCTCAAACGACAACCCCATCTTCCCGTAATTCTGCTGAATCTGTTCCTTCCCAACCGGCGCAGCCGATCTCGCGCCCACTCGCCTCTCTCCCCTCACCCGCACCGATGCCACCGCCTGCAATTGCCCGACATGATCCCCCTGCCCATGTCGGCCATAGAATGAACTCCCCCAATTCACTTCGGTGCCGGCAACAGCCCCCAAAGTCTCCGGCGCATAAACCATTCTTTCGGCAAAATCAGGCGCCCCGCGCACCGTGCTCACGGGTGACGCGGTTCCAACGTCTCCCAAATCCTCCGCGCTGAATAACGGCCGGTGCTGCTCAGGCGAGCCCAACGTGATTTGCTCAACCGCCTTGGAACCGACTACCGCCCCGCCCCATAACGACTCCCTGCTCTCCGATTTTCCACTTGCCCATGCAATGCCTTCGTCCTTGAGCACACTTGGACTGTCGCTTTCCCAACTCCACGTCGACTGCGCCCCAATCCAGCTCGCCGCCACTAGCGGACCGACCACCGCATCGCCCAACGGCAACCGCTCCTCCAAACCGATCACCCGTGGACGATACACGCCTCGTTGCAGACTCTTCTTCCGGCGCACCGCAAGGCGAGAACCCATGAGCGGACTCCTGACACTAGAACCATTTGGGATTGGTAAACAGCCCCGATCATACCTTTCCCAAGGCCCATGTCAAGCAATTTCGCCGCTTTGGATTTTTTGAATTTCTTTGGACTGCGGTGCTTTCACACCGCTTTGGATTTTTTGATCAACTACTGCATCATTCATCACACCACACAAGCCTGACGCGCAAGCGCCGCACGCTGGCCTGTAGCACCCTGCATCTCTGGGATGCCGGCACGAAAGATGGCACAAAACAATCCTTACGCGATGTGGGAGCTTCTCCAAAAAAGTAATCGCCTGCCACCGCGCGCGAGGACGCACGCCCGGCTCTGAATAAGGCTGTCCGCTGGATAAAGCAGGCCCAGCACGAACGAACCCGGAAAATCCTTCCGAAATCGACTTGATGTTTTGGAAAAAGAGAGAAAGCGAGGCTCGCGTAAGTCGCAACCGTCACAACGACTCGCCGTGTTAGCGTGTCGCGGTCTCCGCCGCCCCGTACTGGCGAGCCTTGAGCACCATTCGGTTCTGCATCCGGCAAAATTCCCCGCGCCGGCCCACGTCCGTGTTCACAAGTCCGACACTGGCTACCTCCCACGGTTCGCCATCGAGACACACCTCGCGGACCTTGTCGGCTCGTATCTGCAAGCCCGCTATCACGTCCAGCAGATAGCCGCGCGCCAGCCAGACCACCAGCCCGAGCACGGCCAGGACTGCCAAGGCGATGAGCACGCCGGTGCCGGATAACGCGACCGCCAGGGCCAGAAAGGTCGCGACGGCCATGATCCCCAGCGCCGTGTACTGACCGGCCCGCTTTTCCGCTGCCGCCGCGCCCTCACCCGCCGCCAAGTCGCGCGCCCAGCGGGCGCCGAGACCGCCGATGACCAGCGCGGTCACCGCCGCCAACAGGTGCTCGGCGAACTGCCACAGCGCCAAGGCGGCGGTGTGGGTGAGCGGCCAGTCGAACCAGTCGGCGGCCATCAAGAGAACCAGGAGCGCGGCCAGGACGTGGGCTCCCGCCACCACCGCCCCGGCTACGCCCCGGGAAGGCGCCGCGCTGTTGCGCGCCGGGTAGGCCTCCGACCCCGGTTTCGTGCCGCCCTGGAGGCAATCGACAAGCCGGTGCGCCAGCAGGCTGCCCAGGGTCAGGACGGCGACAAGCAGCGTAGCAACAGCCCAGGTCCGTTTGACTGCTAGCCCCAGCACGTCTGCGAATTCGACCCAGCCATGCCTGTGGGACAGCCACCATACGGCGCGGGCCCAGACGGTCAGTCGCACGAGAAAGCCGGCAATAAAAGCCGGCGTGAAGCCATGGCGCGCCTCCGTGCCGGCCGGCGACGAGCCCGGCAGGCGGAAGATCGCGTCGAAGTTCCGGGCGCGCAGGACGCGGGCCACGATCGCTCCCAGAAGCAGTCCACCCAGGAGCGCAGCCAGCATCACGCTCCCCTCGACCACGTACGCCTCCGTCTCCGGGCTCCTGTCTTGCCACCACGTTTGTAGTTCGTTCAGCATGGCTACCTCGCGGGCGCTGTTCGAACGGGATCTGCGAAAGCCGGACCCGAGGGGGGAAGCGAGCAGATAGGCAAACAAAGCATAGATTACAAAGAGGAAGAGTCAAGCCGCCTGTCCTACTACTTCGCTACCGTCAATCTCGCGAGCGTGCTTTTGGCTCCGTTTGCAGATCTTCGACCTTGATGGACAACATTATGCGCTGGACGCTCCCTTCCGCGGCCGTTATAATCTTCGGCTAGTCCCCGATCAATTTCCGGACTCGCCCGGTTCAACGCCGCGGCAAAGGAACCCTGCGCCATGAGTGACATCTTCGAACACTTCCCCGAGATGACTCCCATCCAGAAAGCGCCGTCCCTGCGGACCATCAACGGCATCGGCACAACGGCGTATGGCCGCCGCGATGCCGACCCCGAGACGGGCACCTATGTCACCACCGTTTGGTTTGCCCTCGTCTTTATCCCGTTCGTACCCCTGGGCGCCTACCGCGTCGCGAATGCGCCCGGAGGAGGGCAGTATTTTATTGGTAAGGTGCCGGTCTCCGGCGCCGCCAAGGCCTGGTCGCTGTTTCTTTGCCTTGCCGTCGCCGCCGTCGCCGGCTCCTTCGTCTGGCATCACTATATCAACACGCCTTCCTACCTCGCTGGCCGGCGCCTGGATCGGGCGGATTCCCTCCGCAAAGACGGCAAACTCGCGGAGGCTGCCGAACTTTACCGCGACGTCGCCGAGGGCGGCACCAACAAGAGTCCCGCGGCCATGCAGGCAGTCGCCGGCCTGCTCGACAGCCCCGAGCTCCAGGGCCGGCAAGACCCGGCCGAAATGGCCGCTGTCTTCCGCGTTGCCTGGGAACTGCGCGAGCGGCCGGGGGCGGTCCAGGACCTCTTCACGCGCGGGCTCCGCTTCGCCGAGGCCCGCGCTGCCGACCATCCCGAGGCAAGCCTCGCTGTCTTGGAGGCGGTCGAGCCGGCCGCCCCGGCGCCCAAAGACTACCTCCCTTTGAAGCAGAAAGTCCTCGAGGCGCTGACCACCGATCAACCCCGCGACATCGACTTGCTCTCCAAGCTCGCCGTCGTCTACGAACTAAACGGCCAGCGGGACCGCTGCTTGCCGCTGCTCGAGCCGCACAGGCATCGCCTCGGCGCCTCCGAGGGCGCCCGCATCCTCGGGCAGATCTATTTCGACAAGGACAAGCAGGCCGAGGCTTTTGCTTTGCTTCAGCCCTATGCCGACGAGCGCTTGCAAGCTCTGCAGCACGCCGAGCAACAGTACGAAAAAGCGGTCACGAGCGCCCAGGAGAGCCTGATCGCCGATCTGCAAGGCGGCAAGGCCGCCGGCTTTGACTACAAGCGCTACGAAAAGGCCGCACAAGTCCAGCGGAACCAGATGATCAACGATTACCTGGCCAATCGATTCAAGGACAAGCCCGAGTTAAAACGCCAGCAGGAACTTCTCTTTGCCCAGATGTCCGTCGTCCCGGTCGCGCTGGATTTGGGCATCATCCGCCTCGGCCGTGCCCAGGCCATGACCAGGCCGGAGGAACGCAAGGCCGAACTCGAACGGGCCGAGAAAACCTTCCTCGCCGTCCGCGGCCTGGCCGGCGATCGCGCCGAGTACCAGATCTCCCTGGCTCAGGTTTACTACTGGCTCGGCATACAGGCGGACGGGCGCAAGCTCTTCGACGAAGCCTTGCAAGCGAGCGGCCGCAAGTTCGAGACGTTGTATCTGATCGGCCACTTGCTGCACGAGTTAGGCGCAAGTGCCGAGGCGCGCGTGCTCCTTGAGGAGGCCTACAACAAACCCGGTGGCGAACCCCGCCAGCGGCAGACAGCTGCCTACGCGCGTGCTCTGACCGCCACCGACCTCGATGATCAGATCCCCTGGTTGGAGCGGGCCAATCCCGCCGATCCGCACGTCAAGGCGTCGCTGGCGAACTCCCGCGGACGCAAATCCCTACGCGAAGGCAAGGATGCCGACGCCGCTGCCTGTTTCCGCGAGGCCGTTTCTGTCTACGCTTCCCAGCCAGAAACATCAGCAACTCTGAACAACGGCGGCCTCGCCAGCCTGGAGCTCTACGAAGTTACCGGCGAACGCGAAGCCCTCGACCGGGGCGTTCAGCTGCTGGAAAAGGCGCTGCAACGCAAACTCGGCGACGGCATCCTCACCGGCAACGTCGCCGATTCCATTTTGCGGGTCGGTTTGGCCGAGCTCGTGGCGCAGCGGATTGATTTCCAAAAACTCAAGCGGCGCGCCGATGTCAGCGACCTCCAGTACCTGTACCGCGACGCCGACGAGCGCCTGGCGCTCGTTCGCCGTGTCCGCGACAATGCCACGATTGTCCGGGCCCGCTCCCACTACGACCGAGCTCTGATCCTGGCGCCGAACAACCCGGCGCTCTACGCCGAATACCAAGAGCTTTTACATTTCCTTGGCGACCGCGACGGGCTCGCCAACCTCGACCGCCGCGCCGCCGAGTCGAAACCGGACCTCGAGGCGGCTCGGCAAGATCTGCGCGATCACTGGGAAGGAAAAAAAGATGCGCAGTGGCGCGCGGAATCGACTGTGGCCGTTGCTCGTGCCGAGCGGATCCTCGCTGATACCAAGATCGCGAGTGGCACGACTTTCGCCCGCGCGGCCGCCGCTCTCGTCCACGCTCGCCTGGGTCAGGAGGCTTTGGACATGCCGTTCGATGCCGACGCCGCAGTGCAGGAAGCGGAGCAGGCGCACCAGGCCGCTCCTTCGCCGGGAACGCGATCTTCCCTGCAATCGGCTCTACTGGCCCGGGCCCACAAGGACCTGTCGGCAAAGGAGGCGGAATACGCGGCGCTCGTCAGCCGGTCCAAACGCAGCCTCAACAGCAGCGACCTGATCGCCGTCGCACTCTGGCGCGAGGGGGCACTTCGCCCGCGGGTACTGGCCAACGGCGACGTTCAGCGCGTCCTGCAGATGATCCGCGATGACTTCGCCCAGTTCCCCGATGAACCCCATGAATGGAGCTGGGCGATGTTGCGCGCCGCCCATCCCGAGGATGCCGGCCGCATGGCCCAGGCGCTGGCAGCCAACGAGTTATTGCGCCTGAAGCGCGCCCTGGAAGTCCGGCTTTCGCCGCAGAACCCGGGCATGGCCCTCCAGCAATGCTGGATGCTCGACTCCGCCGGCAAAACAGCCGAAGCCCGTGAAATCCTGAAGCGCGCTGCCGCCGCCGGCGTCCCCCTCCCTTTCGACCCCTCCTGATCCTGCTCGTAACTGGGTCACGGAGCGTGTTTAGACTGCTCGCTCCCGTCGTTTAACCCGGTGCCAGTGGCGACGGCCCGACTTTTTCCGCCAATTCCTCGCTCTTCCCCGTAAAAAACCCTAATTTCAATATATTTACATTTTTTTTCAAAATACTCTGGCAAATTCCTTGGCAATATTGTAGAGTTCAGCACTGAGGATGCCGACTTTTTCCCATAGGAGGGGAGTGTTCGATGGCAACGCTGATTCGGGAGGAATTGGAACAGAGGCAAGCCGCTACGTCGATGCGATCGGGTCGTTTCCGCCAGTATTATCAATTTTATTTAACCCAGCATCAGAATAAGAACTGCCGCCGGCTCCATTTGTTTGGCATGGTTGTCGCGCTGGGTCTTATTGCTTGGCTGGCAACCACCTCTTGGTGGTGGCTGGCTTGTCTTGCGCCCCTCGCCATTTACCCGTTTGCCTGGATTGGCCATTTTTACTTCGAAAGGAATACCCCGGCGACCTTCCGGAATCCCCTTTTTGCCGCTCTTTCCGATTTTGTCATGACCTGGGACATTCTCCGCGGCCGCCTTACCATTTTCTAAGTCTCAAAAAGGGGTCAGACCCCGTGATTTTAGGGGGTCTGACCCTTTTTTGAGACAGTTTCTAGAGCCCCGGCCCCAGGTATTTCGCCTGTTGCCGTTGCATCCCCCGAATCCAGCGGTCGTAATCGCCCGCCTTCCGCCGGAAATATTCCGACACAATCGGCTGCGGTAGGATCAAAAAACGCTCTTCCTGCAAACCCCCAATCACGGCATCCGCCACCTGTTCCGGAGTAATCGCATCCTCGCGCAGCATTTCCCCCGGCCCTCCTTGGGTCTGGGCCAGCATGTTCGTTTGTACCCCAAGCGGGCAAAGACACGATACCTTTATCCCCCGGCTGCCGTACGTAATCGCTAGCCACTCGGCAAATGCCACGGCTGCGTGCTTGGTCACCGAGTAGGGCGCTGCGCCGATCATCGTCAAAAGGCCGGCCGCCGAAGCCGTATTCAGCAAATATCCTTCGCCCCGCGCCAGCATGCCCGGCAATACCGCCCGCGCTGCGTAAACGTGCGCCATGACATGAACCTGCCATATCCGCTGCCACTCGGCATCCGGCGTTTCCGGGCCGCCTGCCGTGCCGATTCCCGCGTTCGAGCAGAACAGGTCAATGGCCCCATACGTCGCTATGGTCCGTTCCACGAGGCGTATGATGTCGCTTTCAATGCAGACGTCTGCGCGAACACCCAGGCCCTGGATCTCCGCCGCGATGCCTTCTGCCGCATCGGCGTCAACGTCGGCAACCACCACTCCCCGCGCCCCCTCCGCCGCAAAACGCCGGCTCAGCGCAGCGCCGATGCCATTGCCGCCCCCCGTCACCACCACGACTCTACCGCCCAGCTTCATATTCGCTTCATCGTTAATACATGTTAATTTCCGTATATTTACGGATAGTGTTGCAAACGTAAAATGTTATCTTCATTTTATAAGAGGCTGACTGAATTCACTGCTGAGTGGGCGACGGCAGCGAGTTTATCAGTCTCTTTTTTTGTTTCCTGCTCCTTCCATTTCCGTTGCCTTCCCGCTTTCTTGCCCTACAATCGTTGTAGGTCAGGTTTTCCAGGTTGACCGCTCGATTGTCACCCCTTGGACCCGCCTTTTTTGAGAATGAACCGATGTCCGGTATTCGTTTCCTCCCGCTACTTTCCGTGCTGATTCTCCTGTTTTTGGCCGGCTCCTGTTCTGCCGGCGCCGGCGATGGCGCCTGGACAATCCTCTTGGACGGCCACGGCCTGGACGCCTGGAAAAATCCCAGCCTCGATTGGATCGAGGCCGAAAGCGTCTCGCTCGACTCCAAGAATCCCAAATTGCTCGTTCCCAAACCAGGCAACGGCATCTGGGTCAACGGCAAGGGCCGAATCAGGGACCTTGTCACCAAACAGTCCTTTGGCGATATCGAGGCCCATGTCGAGTTCCTCATTCCTAAGGGTTCCAACTCCGGCGTCAAGTTCGAAGGATTGTACGAAATTCAGATCTACGATAGCTTCGGCGTCAAAGCCCTCAAGGGCAGCGATTGCGGCGGCATTTATCCCCGGGCCGAGCAAAAGCCCGTCTACCACCACATTGACAAGGGCATACCGCCCCAGAGCAACGCGGCCAAACCTCCCGGCGAATGGCAGACCCTCGACGTAATCTTCCAGGTTCCCCGCTTCGATGACTCCGGCAAAAAAACTGCTAACGCACGCTTCGTCAAGGTAATCTTGAACGGCACTGTAATCCACGATAACGTCGAAGTCCAAACTCCGACGGGCCACGCCTGGCGTAACAAGGAATTGCCTCAGGGACCGCTCCTCTTACAGGCGGACCACGGCCCCGTCGCTTTCCGCAACGTCCGCGTCCGCCCCTATGTCATGAACCGGCTTCCGTAGCCGCCCATACCTTGGCCCGAAGCGCCAGCGAGGGCGCCTGCTAAAATCGTTACCGCCACTCGAGCCTGGCTACCGAGCCGGAAGCGTCAGCGACGGTCGCCCGAAACAGCGCGCGACACCAACCCGACGCGTCAGCGAGGGCCACCACTAACACCGTCGTGTAACATGAAAACACCTCACCCCCATCTCGCCCTTCTTTCGTTCTTCTTCTCCACCACGTTGCTTTCGGGAGCCAATTACCCCACCCCCGTCGAAGGCGACTTCATCCTTCGCGACTTCCAGTTCAAATCCGGCGAATCTCTCCCGGAACTGAAACTGCACTATCGCACCATCGGCCGATTGCAAAAAAACCAATTGGGAGTCGCCGCCAATGCGGTTCTGGTCCTGCACGGCACTGGCGGCAACGGCGCTTCGCTCCTGCGTGAAAGTTTCGCGGATGTCCTCTTCGGCCCCGGGAAACTGCTCGATGCGGAAAAGTACTTCATCATCTTGCCCGATGGCATCGGCCACGGGCAATCGAGCAAGCCGAGTGATGGGTCGCGCATGCGCTTCCCCCACTATACCTACGACGACATGGTACTGGCCCAATTTCGCCTGCTCACCGAAAAATTGGCCGTCAATCATCTGCGGCTGGTGATGGGCACGTCCATGGGCGGCATGCACACCTGGGTCTGGGGCGAAACCTATCCCGATTTTACGGACGCCCTGATGCCCCTGGCCTCGCTGCCGGTCGAAATCGCTGGCCGCAATCGCATGCAACGCTGCATGATCCTCGACGCCATTCGCAACGATCCCGACTGGAACAACGGCAACTATGTGAAGCAACCGCGCGGCCTGCTGACGGCGGCCTATATGCTCATCATCATGGGCAGCAGCCCCCTGCAAATGCAGAAAAACGCCCCGACGCGCGCGGCCGCCGATAAACTTCTGCACAATTCGGTTCAGAACTATTTGAAGCGCCTGGATGCCAACGATTTTCTATATCAGGTGGATGCCTCGCGCGACTACAATCCCGCGCCGGATCTCCACAAGATCCAGGCGCCTCTTCTGGCCGTCAACTCCGCCGATGATGAAATCAATCCCCCCGAGCTCGGCATCCTCGAACGAGAGATCAAAAAAGTCAAAAACGGCCGCTGCGTCGTTTTACCCATCACCGACCAAACGCGCGGGCACGGTACGCATACATTCGCCGACGTCTGGCAAAAACACTTAGGCGAATTGCTGGAAATCTCAAAAAAATAGGAGACTTCGCGCTTAATACGCCCCCGGCCCGTTCGCCAGGGTGGCGCGCGAGTTCGTAACTAGAAATTTTTCATTTCACGCGTCTACCCCCGCCGAACTCGAACCAAAAAAGAAGGGCACACTGATTCATCACAAATCAGTGTGCCCCGATTTTCCGTCACCCGTCCATCGCAAGCCTTTCTAGGGCGGACGGGTAAATACTATCCGATTACACAATTGGGAAAATCGAACCGAAGTCATCCGTCGGCCCCCCGCCGTACGGTGTGCCGGTGGCCGTCACCGGGAAGTCCGGCGAAGCGGTTATCCCTATCGTGTATGCGATGCCGGCATTAACCACCAGCCCGTTGCCGTAATCGGCGTTACTCCCACCGAAGCAATTCTCCGGATCGCCATCCGGGTGCAAAGTTGTAGTCGCGCCGGTCGCGCCAAAATGCGTCACGCACACATCCTCACCCTGCGTCGGAGGATCCGTCGGAGGATACTGCACGGAATCGATGGCTCCGCCCGTCACCACCGCTTGGTTGCTGAGGGCACCGGTAAGCGCAATGCCGGTACCGGTCCAATCACCGACTCGGACGGCAGTCAGAGTCCGGTCATCGACAAACCAAACCCACGCGTAGTTCCCGGGCTGGCCTGGATCACCGGTAAGGGGATCGACTTTCACCAAAAGTAGATCCTGTTGCAGCGCCGTGCCGCCCCCCGCGTCACTGTTGGTTCCCGTAAAATAGAAGTGGTCCCCGCTCCAGATAATTCCATTCGCGGTGCCGAACAGGCCGGGTGCCGGCGTTGGCGGCAGGACCCCATTTATGATGGTTTCGTTCATAAACAAAAAGGCCCAGTTGATGAATCCACCGGACGGAGACAAGCTTAGATAAAACGCGTCATTGTCCCCGGGATTTTGCAATTGCCCGGTCAACGCCGCATCGCCACCACTATCCACAGCAATGGATTGGCTGCTCGTGGTAATGATGGGAGCACCGGCAGTAATCCCGACTCCGTAAAACTGCATACTCAGCGTTGGGTCGAGTTTGAACGCCAGCACGGCGCCCGTGCCGGACGTGTCGTATCCGTCAAGATAAACGTTGCCCGGCCCATCCAGCGTCACGCCGGTAAAAACGGCACTGGGAAGTGTGGCGGCGACCCCCATCCCGGTTCCGGCATCCAAAGCAACAACAACGCCGTCCGTGGTGCCTGTACCGTTGTCCAGAGCTCCCACGGCAAAAACGGTAGTGCCGGCAGCATTCAGGGCCACGCCGTACATTTTATCCGGTGCCGGATTCATTTCGGTAACGCCCGTCATCCATAGAATCGCCCCGCTGGAATTTGTCTTCGCCACCAGTCCGATGATTTTGCCGCTCGCAGTGAGATCAGCATACCCGGAGACATACAGGTTGCCCGAGCCATCGCGGGCCACGCCGTTCAAGCCGGCTTCACCAGCGGCACCGAGCGCGGTGGACAAGATAAATGCTGGAGGTGCACCGACGGTCTGGGACAGTTTAAGCGGAGTCAGCTGGACGTTCGCCTGGTGCGTCAATCCGGCCACATTTTGAACCGTCATCGCCGGTGCCCGCACCGCCGTCGCCGGGACGGCATGCTTCCCGCCTTGCGCGCTCGTTTGGCTGGCGGCGGCAATGCTAACCGCCGTCGCCGCATGCATTGTCTGGCTCGCGGTTTGCGAACCCGCGTACGGCGCAACCGGCGTCCCATTATGCATCATCAAATCATCGGCCGAACGGGCAGTGATTGCACTGCTCCCGCCGGCTTGCGCGGCACCACCGCTGCTTTGCGTCCCGGTCATTGCGACCGGTACGCTGAACGTATCGAGTTCTTGATTGTGCTGCTGGGACCGGGAAAGCAACAGCGTTGTATCCATGCTTTCCAGACCACTGCTCTCCGGGGGCGTCACGGTAGAACTTACATCACCGGGCGCCAAAATGGGCAAGATGCTGCCGGGTTGCGTGCGGCTTTCAAGCAACTCGACGCGCGGCGCGAAACGAAACCTTTTCGTGGAGATCATAGCGTCCTCCAAAAACAAAGACTTGAAAAAACATCCCACAGAATACATCCCATGTGTATACTCTTGGGCGTTACACACGCTGTAAACAAGGGACGCGCGAAATGCTTGACGTGTTGCCTCTCGCGTGTTCCGTAGGCGTTTGCCTTGCAATCCGGGCAGCCTCTGGAGCGAGCCTCCTATTCCTTTCCGACCGCTTCCCAATCAAGGATTCTTCATTTTTTATATGGCAGTTATCCTCGCCTAAATTTCGCTGGTTGTCAACAAAAATCTTTGATTTTTTAAATTCCCACCGCCTACTTATGAACACAAAATGAAACAAAAAAGACACACAGGTTTCGATGACCCGTGTGTCCTTGTTGAGATTACGTCGAAAAGGTTTCCCACCGCCTCAGTCCACAATTAGACATTCCCGTACTGAACCAGAATGCCATCGTAGCCGCCTGCGTTGGCGGGTTGGAAATGTCCTGCCCCGATGTCGGGGTCGGTTGGGCTGCCTAGGCCGCTCTTGAAAATGGGCGAATTGGTAGCCCCCGCCAGCTCGACGTTGGCGTTGGCTGCATCGAGTACCAGATGGCGCCCTTGGTCGTCGAGATCCCCGTAGGCAGTCCCCTGATCTTCGAAGGCCATCGTATCCACGTTGATCTTGGTATAGCCCATATTGCCGCCGCCGGAGGCCGGATCCCCGCCCACACGCGAGACATACGCATTGGCGGCAAACAGGCCGCCCGCGTCCACCTGGAGGCCATACGCGTAACCATTGGCCCCTTGGAAGGCAAGAGCGAGCGCGCCCGTCTGGTTCAACATACTGTCAAATCGCGACACCTGGAAGGCAGTGTTGCTAAATGGATCGGGTTTGAAATTGAAGGCCAGGTACGGGTTATTGCTCGAATCCAGGTTCACGCCATAGGAAAAAGCACTCGGGCCTACGCTGGTGTAGAACGCGCCCATCCCCGACAAGCCGTCGAATTCCGCAATTCCAGGTAACGCGTTCCCGCTCGGGTCTGTGGCGGTGGTCGCAATGTAGGCTCGGCCCGTAGGATCGGCGACCACGTCTTGCCCGGACGTCGGGTTCGAGAACATTAGCGTAAACGCGTAGCCCACGGTGAGGCCGGGCGCGGCCAGCTGAGTGACGAATACGTTTCCGTCGAGCGTGCCCGCGGCGTAAACGTTGCCCTGGCCGTCGAGTTTGACCCCGCCGGCCGCCGCGCTCGTAGTCCCATTAAACGTAGCGCCAGCTTGCAGCGTGGACAGATCCTGTGAAATCTGCATGACCGTGACCCCGTGAGCGCCCGTTAGGTCGGTCGTCGAAGCGGAAACGTAGACCGTGCCGTCCGTACCGACGTCGACTGCTTTGCCCTCAACATTGCTGAATAACCCGCTCAGGTCCACCGTGGCGAGCGTGGCTGAAGTCCCGTCGTTGGAGAAGCTGGCCATCATTAGAGTCCTTGAACCGGCAGCTCCACTCCAACCGGCAACGACGATGTTGGGCAGTCCGCCTTGCGAGCGATCCAAACCGATGCCTTCCAGCCGGTCCTCGGCCGGTGTGCCAAGGAAACTGGCCCAAACTGGCGAGGAGATCTGAGGTCCGACTTGGTCAATATGCGTGGTTTTGAACTGTATGTTCGAGAACTGATGGGCGGCGTAACTTTGCCCGATTTGGGCTGGCACGGGTTGGGCCGCCTGCAACGCTGGCACTGCAACCGGCGCCTGAGCCTTGGAAGTGTTCTGCTGCCTTGCGGTACCTCCCAGCGTGGACACCGGGTGCCCATGACTGATTGTTTGCGGAGCCGCTGTCGCGTGGCTGACCTGGTTCAGCGCCAAAGCTTGATCCGCCAGGGAGATGCCAGTGCCGGGCTGCTGGGTCTGGACGCTGCTACTACCCGCATTCACTTGCACCGGGCTGATATGAACAACAGTGCTGCTATCGGTCGTCGCGGTGTCGTGCGCGCCCAGCACCGGCGAAGACTCGGAGGCCGGCAGCACCAGCCGCGCGCTACTTACTAATCCCTGGGTTTGGTCCTGTTCCAAAGTTAGATTTAGATCGGGCGCGGGCAAGGACCCTGCCCCGAACAAGAGTGAGCCGGGCTGCATACGGCTTTCCAGCAACTCGACTCGCAACGCGAAACGAAACCTTTTCGAGGAAATCATAACGTTCTCCCAAAACAAAGACTTGAAACAACATCCCAGAGAATACATCCCATTGTTTATACTCTTGGGTGTTACACACGCTGTAAAAAAAGGACGCGCGAAACGCTTGACGTGACGCCTCTCGCGTGTTCCGTATACCTCTTCCTTACCAACCAAGTTGCCTCTTGAGCGAGCCTCGTATCCGGTCCAACCTCTTCCCAATTAAATATTCGTCAATTTTTATATGGCAATTATCGTCGCCTAAAATTCCCGGGTTGTCAACAAAATTCTTTTGTTTTTTTAAGAATCCGGCCCGCCACTTATGAATAAAAAATGAAACGAACACATCGCTCCGAGTCATCGTCGGCTCTTCCTTGGGCTTTTTTTCTATTACGCCGTCGCGCCAAGGGCAAGCCATTTCTCTTCCATCCAATACCAAACTCCTCATCGACGCACTATTCTTGTATGTTGAGTTAGGAAGAAACCTTCCGGTTTCAACTTGGAAAGATCCCGATGGTCCGAACCCGTTTTGCCCCCAGTCCTACCGGTTATTTGCACATCGGCGGCGTTCGCACGGCCTTGTTCAACTGGTTGTTCGCCCGCAAGCACGGCGGTCAATTCATTTTGCGGATTGACGACACCGATCAGGAACGCAACGTCGAGGCCGCCCTGGCGCCGATTCTCCACGGCTTCCGCTGGCTCGGCATCGACTGGGACGAAGGCGCGGAAGTCGGCGGGCCCCGCGGCCCCTATTACCAATCCCAGAAAACCGATTGTTACCGCACCGCCGTGCAAACCCTGGTGGAAAACGGCTCCGCCTACTATGACTATGCCACCACTCAGGAGCTACAGGCCGAACGCGACGCGGCCCAGGCGGCCAAGCTCCCTTACCTTTACAGTCGCAAGTGGATGGCGGAAACACCCGCCCAAAAAGCCGCTTTCGAAGCCGAAGGCCGCAAGGCAGTCGTCCGCCTCAAAATGCCGCGCGAGGGCGCCTGCCGCTTCACCGATCATATTCGCGGCGCGATGGAAGTGGCCTGGATCCAGGAACAGGACCATGTCGTACAGCGCGCGGATGGCTCGTGCCTGTATAACCTTGCCAATGTCGTCGATGACCACGACATGGGCATCACCCACGTCATCCGGGCCGAGGAGCATCTTGCCAATACGCCTCGGCAGATTTTTGTCGCCCGCGCACTCGGCTACGAGTTACCCGAATACGCCCACGTCCCTTTCGTCGCCGAGCCGGGCAGCAAGAACAAATTGAGCAAGCGCAAGATCGCTCAATATCTCAAGAATCCGGATTTCAAAAAGGTCTACGAACAGGGCCAGGCGATCGCCGCCGCCATCGGCCTGAAAACCTCCGCCGACACCTTCAATCCCGTGATCGTCGATTTCTACCGGCAAGTCGGCTACCTGCCCGATGCCGTTCTCAACTACTTGGTCTTGCTGGGCTGGGCGCTCGACGATAAATCGGAATTTTTCACCCGCCAAGAAATGATCAATCTCTTCTCGCTGGAGCGCGTCAACAAGGCCCCCGCCAGCTTCGACCCCAAGAAGCTCTTCGCGTTCCAGGATCGCTACATGCAGCTGCTGCCAATCGGCGAGAAGACCGAGATGGTCCTTCCTTATCTGCAAAAGACCGGTCTCACCCCCTCCCCTGCCCCGGCCGATGCGCGGCAAACGGTAAAGCAAATTCTCCAGGCCGCCGGCGACCGCATCAAGGTGGCCGGCGATATCCTGGATTACAAGGATTTCTTTCTTCCGGATGACCAGTTGCCGTACGATGAGCAGGCCTTCGACAAGCGCATTCGGCAGCCGGCCGAAGCGGCCGGGTTGCTGGCTAAATTCCGCGACCGGTTAGCGGCTGCCGAACCATTCGATTCTGCCGGTCTCGACAAATTGCTCCACGATTTCGTGCAATCCGAGAGCATCCAGATCGGCCAGATCATCCATGCGTTGCGCATCGCCCTAACGGGCAAGGCCATCGGCTTCGGCGTCTTTGATGCCCTCGCAATCTTGGGAAAACACCGCAGCTTGGCCAGGATTGACCGCGCCTTGGAAAGGGTATAATGGTTCCATCAGGAGGTCTTGACCATGAATCCAGGCACGGTACCAGGCAACAAAGAACCGGCCCGACACTTCATCGAAACCATCATCGAAGATGACAATCGCACCAACAAATTCGGCGGCCGCGTACATACGCGCTTTCCCCCGGAGCCCAACGGCTATCTCCATATCGGCCACGCCAAGTCCATTTGTCTCAATTTCGGATTGGCCCAAAAGTACAACGGCCTTTGCAACCTCCGCTTCGACGACACCAATCCCACCAAGGAGGAAGTCGAATATGTCGAATCGATCCAGGATGATATTCGCTGGCTCGGCTTCGACTGGGGCGATCGCCTTTATTATGCTTCGGATTATTTCGAGCAACTCTATCAATGGGCCGTTCAGTTAATCCGCGCCGGCAAGGCCTATGTCTGCGACTTGACCCCCGATGCCATCCGGGACTATCGCGGCACGCCAACGACCCCCGGCAAAAATAGTCCGTATCGCGATCGCAACGTCCAAGAAAACCTCGACCTGTTCGCGCGCATGCGCGCCGGCGAATTCCCCGATGGTTCCCGAACCTTGCGCGCCAAAATCGATATGGCCCATCCCAACTTCAATATGCGCGATCCGGTTATGTACCGCATCCTGCATGCCTCGCACCATCGCACCGGCGACACGTGGTGCATCTATCCGATGTACGATTTCACGCACGGCCAATCGGATTCCATCGAACGAATCACCCACTCGATCTGCACGCTCGAATTCGAAAATCATCGCCCCCTCTATGACTGGTACATTCGTGAATTGGGCATCTACGCGCCTCAGCAAATCGAGTTTGCACGGCTCAATCTCAGTTACACGGTCATGAGTAAACGCCGGTTTTTGGAGCTGGTGGATGGCGGCTTCGTCTCAGGATGGAACGACCCGCGCATGCCGACGATTTCCGGCTTCCGGCGCCGCGGCTATACGCCCGAGGCCATCCGCAATTTCTGCGAACGCATCGGCGTTTCCAAATTCAACGGCATCATCGACATCTCATGGCTCGAAGATGCCTTGCGCGAAGATCTCAACAAAAAAGCCGCGCGCGTCATGGCGGTGCTGCGCCCATTGCGCGTCGTGCTCGAAAATTATCCGGAAAAACAGGTCGAAGAATTGGATGCAATCAACAATCCCGAAGATCCCGCTGCCGGCACGCGCAAGGTGCCGTTTGGGCGCGTCCTCTACATCGAACAGGAGGACTTCATGGAAGACCCGCCCAAAAAATATTTCCGCCTGGCCCCGGGCCGCGAGGTCCGGCTGCGCTATGCCTATTTCATCAAGTGCGACAAGGCGATCAAGGACGCCGCTGGCCGCGTCGTCGAACTCCGTTGCACCTACGACCCGGCCACGCGCGGCGGGTCCGCTCCCGATGGCCGGAAGGTTCAAGGTACCATCCACTGGGTCTCCGCCGCCCACGCGCTCGAAGCCGAGGTGCGCTTGTACGATCACCTGTTCCTCAGACCGGATCCGGACGACGTGGAGGATGGGAAGGATTATAAATCGAACTTGAATCCCGATTCATTGATCGTTTTGAAGTCATGCAAGCTGGAGCCGAGCCTCGCCGCCTCTCAGCCGGGAAGCCGGTATCAATTTGAACGCCAGGGCTATTTCTGTGTCGACACCGTCGATTCCAGACCCGGTAAACCGGTATTTAATCGAACGGTAACATTGCGCGATTCCTGGTCCAAAATCGAAAAGGCCGCGGCGCGTCAAGCATAAGAAAGTGGGAAGTGGGGAGTATGGAGTGGGGAGTTTAAGTTTTTGCGTCGAGGGATGATTTCAGGCCGGCAAGCATCCGGCAGATTTCCTCTGATTGTGTCAGTAGTAGCTTGAGTTCGGTTTCGCTAATGAACCCCCAGTCGGTGGCTGAGGATCAAGTGTGTTTCTACTTTCTTGGTCGATCCTCTGGCGACGGCGAGGAAGTGAAGAAACTCCTTGGTGTGCTGCCTTGCCTGCCCCTCGGCGATATTGGCCGGAATCGACGTTGCGGCTCTCCGAATTTGACTTGTTAGGCCGTACATTCCTTCCTTTGGAAACGGCTTTGTGGCCTGGTAACATGCTACGGCGAGGTCCATTGCTTTTTGCCAGACCTTCAGCTCTTGATAGCTTTGTACTGCCATTTCTTTCTCCCCACTCCCTACTCCGCACATCGAAACAGAAAATCAGGTCCTGATCGCGCAAATACAACCGTCCGTTGGCCACCACGGGATGAGTCCAGATTTGCCCTTTTTTTCGATTTAGTTCGGTCTGTTTGGGGATTGTGAAGCGGCCGTTTTCCTTCCATCCTCGGGGCGTTGCTTCCACAAGGACGGCGGTTCCGTCGCGCTCGCTGTAGCAGTAGAGATTGCCGTCCGCATAGGTAAGGCAGCCCTTGCCCAGTTTGCCTTTCTCTTCCCAGACGTTCTTGCCGGTTTTGAATTCCTGGCAGACCCAGCCCTTGCCGTCCGAATACCCGTACAGATGCTCGCCGACAAGCACGACTCCGCCGTGGTGGTTCACCATGTTCTTGTTGGCATAGACTTTTTCGGCCTTGACCGTTTTGCCCTCGGGAACCAATTTCAGCAAGTCACAGCCGGCGCCGTAGCCCGCGCTAACATAAATATGATTGTTGTGGAAAATCGGTGTCGGTACCACCGCCGTCCGGTAATCAGGTTGCGGATAGTGCCAAAGAACTTTACCATCTTTGGCGGCAACACCCACGACGCCTTTCATGGTCATCTGGACGTACTGCCGCACTCCGCCCACTTCCACCGAGATCATAGAGGAATAGCCGGCCGGGTCGGTAACATCTTTACTTTGCCAGACAACTTTTCCGGTTTTCTTATCAATGGCCGCCAGGGCGCCCTTGTTTCCTCCCGGCGTGCAAATCACGCGGTCGCGGTCCACGAGTGGCGATTCGGCGTAACCCCAAGTCGGAATTCGGCCTCCCAAATCTTTGGTCAAACTTATTGCCCAACGTTTCTTACCGGTTGCGGTTTCCAAACAAGCCAGTGTCCCCTGGCCACTTACGGCATAAAGTGCATCGCCATCCACGGTGGGAGTCCCGCGCGGACCATCGCCCCGGTCATGCGTAAGCATATCGGCGATTTCCATCGACCAGATTTTTTTCCCGCTCTCCGCATCCACGGCGTGAACATATTCTTTGTCGCCGTTCGCTCCCATGGTGAATAGTCTGTTGCCGACGATCGCCGGACCCGAGAAGCCAAGGCCCGCGATGGCATTGGTCCAGAGCAGTTTCGGTCCTCCAGCCGGCCAGGTTTTCAACAACCCGGTCTCCTTGGAAACATCGGTTCTATCCGGCCCGCGCCATTGCGGCCAATCCGCGCCCAACGCAGCAATTGCCAAACCGATCAGACATGCAGCGGTTATCTCCGAGATACGATTCATCATCCGTAACCTCAAAAAAGAAAAAGGTGGTTCTGTAGTATCTTGACGTGTAAAGACCGGACACTATTTTGAGGTCAGTTCAAAATCTGCGTCTCGGCGGCCGCCGGGCGGCACATCGCAGGTGAGAGTAGTTTTGAGGTTATACCGGGAAGGAACAATATCGCGCGGCCGGCCGCCGCGATCGCTCTCCGGATCGCTTTTATCGCGCACAAATTTGGAGATTTCCACGCGGTGTTTGCCGACCTTTGCGCCGTTGGTTCCCTCGCCGACCATTTTGAGAGAATAAACTCCCTGCTCGTCCGTTTTGCCTTGGGAACCGGGACCGGGATTCACGTTTTTGTCCGAACTGATCGGCTGAAAAACCACGGTCGCGCCGGCGAGAGGCTGTCCGTCCAGTGTGACCTTTCCCGAAACCGGCGCTATCTTTCCCCCGCTGCAGCCGATTGTCAATAAGCCGGCAAGAATCACCGGCACGCGAACGCTCATGGACCGGACGCCCCCAACTAGAAATCCGGAATCACCTCGCCGCCGCCGATGGTGGCCATATCCTGAAAGATTTGCATGTCGATACTTCTTTGAATGGAACGAACCGATCCATCGCAAAACGCGAAATTGATGCCGCCGGCGTGAGGACTGCCCCAACCGTACTTGCACCGATTCGGCGTGTCGCTTTCCAAGGCGACGCAGGCGTCATAATCATCGAGAAGCGTCACGCTGTGAGACCAGGCGGCCGACACGCTGTACAGGTTGAAGCTGTCGGCCCAAAATGTGCCCCGCGCAGGTCGGGTTCGGGTGGTCCGTTCGCCTACCATCAAGGTGGTGCTGGTCCCGTCGGTGATATTCGCCATGCGTTCCGGTTTGGCGCCGCTGTCCCCGTCGGTGTGGAGAATGCCTTTGCCAGCGGGACGATGGATTAGATTTCTATTCGCTTCGTCCGGAAACCCCGCCCACATGTCAAACGTGTTCCAGCTTATGCCGCTCATCCCGCGGTACGATCCGGTCATGAAGGCGACGCCGTTATTGTTCCCATCATCCGCTCCGGTTTCGGGAATGATCATTTGATTCGCATGCGGATCGGACGGGCACGTGTAGACTTTCAGAAATGTCTCGCGAACTCGCTGGTTGGTGGCGTGAATGTTGGGCAGCGAGTCATCGTACTGTCTATAAAGGTTGTCCTGCTCGAGAAACGGCAACAGGGCAATGGCCCAGTTCATGTGATAGTGCCCGCCGGTTACCATGTGGCCGGCGGGAAACTTGGCGTAGACGTCGTGATAATGGTGCATGGCGATGCCGATTTGCTTGAGATTGTTGGTGCAAGACATGCGATTGGCGGCATCCCGCACCTTTTGCACCGACGGCAGTAGCAACGCGATCAAGATGCCGATAATAGCAATGACCACCAGCAACTCGATCAGGGTGAAGGCGCACGGGCTCTGCGCGGTCCCCTTTCCGGGATATTTCATGGTACGCCTCCAATAAAAAGTTAAGGAAGATTTATACTCATGAAATTTTAAGCTTTCGAGGGAAAAAAGTCAAAGCAAGGTTGCCACGCAGCCTGAAGTGGAAATTATTCTCGAACCGGTTTCGATTACTTGCCGGATTCGCGAAAACGGTAACCGACGCCGCGAACTGTTTCGATGAAGTCCCCTTCAGGACCAAGCTTGCGGCGCAAGGTTTTGATGTGAACGTCGATGGTTCGCTCCAGCACGACGGCCCCTTCGCCGATGGCAGCGTCCATCAGATGGGAGCGGCTGAAGGCGCGGCCCGGCTGGCGGAGCAGGCATTCCAGTAGCCGGAACTCGGTCCGGGTCAAGTCCACTTCCCGCTCTTTGACGAAGGCCTGGTGCCGGAGCCGGTCCATGCGTACGCCGAGATGTTCGATTTCGTCGAAAGAATCGGTCTCGTCATCGCGGCGGCGGAGCAGCGCTTTAATCCTCTCGATTAGCACCTTGACACTGAATGGTTTGGTAACGTAGTCGTCGGCGCCCAGGGAAAATCCTACCACCTGGTCGGTTTCCTCCGCCTTGGCGGTGAGCATCAAGATCGGGATGTGGCGGGTGCGCTGGCCCGCCCGCAGTTCCCGGCACACCTCCAGGCCGTTCAAGACCGGAAGCATCAAATCCAGAATGATCAAGTCCGGCAACAGGGTCTGCGCTTTGCGCAAACCATCCTGGCCTTCGTGGGCGATCGTCGTTCCAAATCCTTCGCGCTCGATGTTGTAGGCCAGCACATCGGTCAGCGCCCGCTCATCTTCAATGATGAGTATCCGCGGTTGAGTCATGTGCAAAACTCTCCTGCTAATCCTTTACGCGGCGGACCCCTCGCGGTGCGAGGCCGCTACACTTCCCCCTCAACAGCCGGGTGACGGTGACGGATGATGGCGCCTTCGACCAGATAGACGACGTCTTCGGCTAGAGTGGTGGCGTGATCGGCGATGCGTTCCAGGTGCCGGACTGCCGAGAACAGCGAAAGTCCCGGCTCAACCTTGTCCGGGGCCGAGCGCATGGTTTGTATCAATTCCTCGATAATCTCCACGTTGTAGCGATCGACTTCTTCATCCAGCCGGCACACTCGCCGCGCATGGCGGGTGTCCAGGTTCACGAAGGCATCGAGACTTTGGCGCACCATGGAGAGCGTCAGGTCGGTCATCCGTTGCAGTTTTTCCGGGATGGGAAACGACGGGAATTGAGCCAGATGCGTCGCCCGTTCGGCGATGTCTTCGGCCAGGTCGGCCATGCGTTCCAGATCGGTGTTGATCTTGAGGGCCGCGGCAATGCGACGTAAATCTACCGCAACGGGTTGATGCAGCGCGAGGATTTTGAGGCATTCCTCTTCAACCTGATTTTCCTCCTGATCGATCTGGGTATCTCCGGCGATTACCTGGTTGGCCAGGCCGGTTTCGCGTTCCTGCAGTGCGCGAATGGCCGTGTGAACGGCCTCCTCTACGGAAGCGGCCAGCGCCAGGAGATCGCGCTGCAAGTTGTCCAGATCCCTTTGCAAATGTCTTGACATGAAGCCATTCCCCAGCTCCCCTCTCGCGGAACGAGAGGGCTACCATTCAGTGGATTAACCAAAGCGGTTCGTTATGGAGTCCTCGGTCTGCTTGACGCGCGGCCGCGTGTACATTTGATTTGTGGGCCCAACTTCGATGAGCCGACCCTGGTAAAAGACTGCGGTCGGTTCGAGGTATGCGCCACTCCATCCCAGCACTGTCCCTAAACCACTATCAATAATGTGAACGAGATCTTAGGTGCTGATTATGAAGATTGTATGAAGAAATAGCGAAGATCAGGAGACGGAGGCCCGCGGCAACCAGACCGAAAAGGTAGTCCCCTGCCCGAGCCGGCTGGCAGCCTGGATACTTCCGTGCATCGCCTGGACCAGGTGTTTCACGATCGACAAACCCAGGCCTGTGCCGCCCAGTTCTCGGGACCGGGCTCTGTCGACCCGGTAGAAGCGTTCGAAAATGCGAGGCAAGTCATGGTCCGGAATCCCGATTCCCGTGTCCTCAACTTCCAGGCACACCCGGTCCGTTTCCGCGCGCCAGCGAACCCAGATACGGCCTTTTTCCGGGGTGTATTTCACCGCGTTGTCCACCAGGTTATCCAGAATCTGGGCAACGGCCTCCTCATCGGCCCAGGCCGCAAGGTGCTCATGGTTTTCCGCCGCAGCAACGGGCGGCACCGCTTCGAGGATGAGAGATTTACTTTCCGCGCGGGCGCGGTGGCGTTCCAGACAGGATGTAACGACCGAGCGCAGGGGTACAGGCTCGATTTCCAGCGCTTCCATGCCCGACTCAATCCGGGCCAGGCTGAGAAGGTCGAGGACGAGCGCATGGAGCCGATTGGCCTGGGCTTCAATCTTTTCCAAAAAGGGAACCCGATGAGCCGGATCGTCCATGGCCCCATCGAGTAGCGTTTCCACGCAAGCCTTGATTACCGAAAGCGGAGTCTTCAGCTCATGCGAGGCATTGGCCACGAATTCCTGGCGAACCCGTTCGAGGCGGCGGAGTTCGCTGGTGTCGTGCAGAACCAGAACAGCGCCCTGCGGCGGCGATCCCGGCAGCCGCGCTGCATGCACGGTTAAACTCTTGGTGGCCGGGCCGTTCCAGTGCAGTTCTTCCTCGTAAGGATCCGATTCGGCGAGCGCCCGTTTGACGACTTCCTGCAAGCCGCGCTGCCGGATCACTTCCCAATATTTCCGCCCGGAGTTGGCCTGGATGCGGAAGCCGAGAAGTTCTTCGGCACGTTCGTTCGCGAAGAGAATCCGTTGGTCGGCATCGAGAGCCACAACCCCTTCCACCATGCCTCCCAGGATCATCTGCAGCTGATGCCGGTCTTCCGCCAGTTGCGCGAACTGCGAATCGAGCCGCTCGCTCATGTGGTTGAAAGTTCGGGCGAGGGTAGCAACTTCGTCGCGGCCGGCGGCATAGACCTTATGGCCATAGTTGCCCTCGGCAATCCGCTCGGCACTGCCGGTGAGTTCCTGGAGAGGTTGAATGATGTGCCGCGCCAACCAGAAGGCGAGAATCAATGCTGCGAACCCGGTAGAAACCGCGGTGGTCCACACGACGCTGCGAAGCCACGCCAGTTGGTCCTGGATACTATCGATGCTGACGGCGACACGTACGAACGCGACCCCTTCATTTTCGGTCCCGGTCGGCAAGGCAACGTACATCATGGATTGGCTAAGGGTAGTACTGTACCGCGTAGCGCTGCCAAAGCCAGCACGTCGGGCCTCGCGCACCTCGGGACGATCGGCGTGATTTTCCATACGCTCGGGGTCTTCTGCGGAATCAGCCAAAACCCGGCCGTCTCTGGCGAGGAGGGTGATGCGGGCGGCAATCTCCGGGCGGAGAGCGGTCACTTGTTTTTGCAAAAGGGGAGCTTGATCTTTGGTCCGGCCCCGCACCGCTTCCCGGAGGAGAACGGCCTTGCTGCGCAGGCTGTTTTCCAGCTGGTTCAGAAAATACTTTTCCACCCGGCCGATTACTACCAGTCCCAGCAAACCAATGGCGGCCAACAACAGGATGGAAAAGGTGCCGAACAACCGCCAAAACATGCGTGAACGCCACATGGTCCGCCATCCCAAAAGCGTGGGGCGTGTGGCGATTCTTTCCACGCTGCTCGCACCACGGTCCACGCTCCACGATCGTCAAGGGATATTCTACAACACTTGCTCGCTAGTCCGCCCGGCCGGCCAAGAAAGCGCGCTTGCCGATCCGAAAGTGAATGCCGATGTTCACGGCCAAGGAAGGAGTCGAGTCGTTGGGACAGGAAACGATGAAAATGATAAATCACAACACTTGGCCATGGTATTTTCGCCAGGTGACAATGATGCGATAAATCTATGAAGATTATGTGAAGATGAAAACAGCAGAGCTTCATTTCCATTAGAAAAAGCGGTATCAGGCAGTATTATAGATGGGAATTAAGGAAGGAACAGCACCATGATAAGTTTGGGACAGGGCAAGAGGACCAGGCAAAAATCCAAGCATTTCGGAGATCAGCGCCGCAAGCGGCCCAAACCAGGTTTTTCACAACATCTCCGGGTGGAGGAACTGGAAAGCCGCTACTTGCTATCCAACAGCATTCCGCTGGACACGGTGAATTGGACGGCGATGGGGCCGGCCCCCATTGTTAACGGCCAGTCCCCGGGCAGCCAGCCCGCTTCGGGGCGAATCGCGGCTATCGCGGCCGATCCGACGGACCCGAACACCATTTATCTTGCGGCGGCTGGGGGAGGCGTATGGAAAACCACGGATGCCGGCGCTGACTGGACGCCGTTAACCGACGACCAGGCCACCCCGTTCATGGGAGCGCTGGCCGTCGCGCCGAGCGATCCGAACGTCATATACGCGGGGACCGGCGAAGCCACCAACTCCGTTCTCTCCTTTTACGGTCGGGGCGTGCTCAAGTCCGCCGATGCGGGAAAGACCTGGACGCTTCTTGGCAACGATGTGTTCGACCGACACACAATTTCCCAAATCGCAATCTCGCCGAAGGATCCGGATACCGTTTACGTGGCAGTTGCCGACGGCGGGGTCAACGGTATCGGGGGGAACCGGGGTATCTGGAAGTCCACCGATGGCGGCAACACCTGGACCAACACGACAGCCGGCATCTCGACTGCGTTCGCTTTCTCGGATATCGAGATCGATCCGGCAGATCCGCAGACGCTCTATGCCGCGATCGGAAGTTTCCGGGGTTCCGCATTCAACGGCGTCTACAAGACAACCGATGGCGGCGATACCTGGTCGGTCGCGGGCAATTTCCCGATGGGGATCAGCGACGGCCGCATTACCGTCGCGATTGCCCCGGAGGATTCGCAGATCCTGTATGCGTCAATCAGCGGGTCCGGCCAGGGCGGAACCTCGCTCGGGCATTTGGTCGCGATGATGCAAAGCACCGACGGCGGCGCTGACTGGACTGCCCTCGCCAACCCTCCGGACCTGGGCGGCAATGGCTGGTACGGCTTGCCGCTGGCCGTGGACCCGGTAAACATAAATACGATCTACGCTTCCGGCGGCGGAAGCCGGATCGTGGAGAGCACCAACGGCGGCCTCAGTTGGTTCTCGATCGACACCGGATTCGATGGCCGCGGACCGCACGTGGACCACCACGCCTTTGCCTTCGATGCCAACGGCCAATTGCTCGACGGCAACGACGGCGGCATCTGGCGACTCGATGGAACGATCCACTGGACCGACCTGAATACAAACCTCCAGCTCACCCAGTACATCGGCATCGCGCTGGATCCCACTAACGCCAACATCGCCTATGGCGGCAGCCAGGATAACGGCACGTCGAAATTCAACGATTCGCTCGCGTGGCGGCTGATCCAAGCCGGCGATGGCGGTTTTGTGCGCGTGGACCCCAGTTTCCCCAACACCGTCTACCACGAGCTGAACGGTATCAGCATCGAGCGCTCGGACAACGGCGGCTTGAGTTGGCGGTCGGCCACAGCGGGGATCGGTTCCGGCGACCCCCACGATTTCTACGTGCCGTTTGTCATGGATCCCGCGAACCCCGCGCGGCTGGTGCTCGGCACGAATCGCGTGTACGAGACCATCAACCGAGCAGATCGCTGGAATCCGATCAGCACACCCGGACAGGGAGGGTGGACGGTCACCAGCAACATCGACAGCCTGGCGATCGCGGCATCGGATGGGAATACGGTGTACGCAAGCGCCGGCGGTCACATCCTGGTCACTTTCGATGATGGCGCGAGCTGGCAGCAACGCGACATTCCCGGGGTCAGCGATCATATCCAGGACATCCAGGTTGATCCAACCGATAATCTGACCGCCTACGCGGTCCGCGACCGGTTTGGCGGCGGTCACGTTTTCATGACCACAGACGGCGGCCTGAACTGGACCGACATCAGCGGCGATTTGCCCGATCTGCCCTCGTATACGCTGGCACTCGACCCCCGAACGAACACGCTGTACGTCGGCAACGACGACGGCGTCTATTTCTCGTCCGACCAGGGGAATTCCTGGACCCGGTTTGGGGAAAGTCTGCCGCACGCGCAAGTCCGGCAGCTAGAGTTGAACACCGACTTGCAAATTCTGGCAGCGGGGACGCATGGACGGGGCCTGTGGGAAATTCTCGTACCGGGGCCGGAGAGCGCACCGGGTCGGGGTTTGGGAATCAAGGAGCTGATTCCAAGCGTGGCTCGGACCGAAGTAGCGGCGCAAACCCCCGCGCTCGCGGAAACCACGCAACCAACCAGTACGGCGCGGCAAATCGTTGCCGCAAAATGGGAACTGTTTCCCGCCGGTCCCGGCGGGCTTGTGAACAGCAGCGCTCCGGGACCAGTTGCCGTGGGGCGACGGTTACCCACTCACTTCATATCGGACATTTTTTTCAGCAATGTGCCTCAGGCAACGGATCTCCAGGCCGAAAGCGAAATCCGTGCGGCGTGATCACGCCTCACGCATTTGCCGGCATCGAAATTGCTAACCGCTCGGGGCATTGAATTTGCTCAAGATGCGCACATAGGCATCGGGTTGCCGAGTTGCGCCTTGGAGGCATTTACAACCTGCAAGTTCCCTGCAATTTCACGTCCGGCGTCAAAAAAGGTCGCACGGCAGAGCATCTCCTGTGCGTCCGGCCAACCGGACCTCTTGGCCAGCGGCGGCAGTTTTGACTAATGAACCAATGACGAATGACCAATGACCAATAAGGTTGCCAGAAACGAATGTCACTCCACAAGTTGTTTTTCTGCCATACCTTACGACACATCGTTTCTGAATCACTCTCACACCCCCACTCTTCGTTTGTCGCCGGCGATCCTCGTTTTACCTCTTCCTTATAGCCAGGTCCACCTTATTCAATTTGCAACCAGTTGACCGTAAACGAACTACTTTCTTGAAGTCTTCGAATGACGATTAATGACCAATGACTAAACTAGAATTCTGCCCGATCGCCCGCAGATACCTTGCCGCTGAGCTTCGGACGACCTCCTTCCCATCCCGCTCGACCACCATGTCCCAGAATGCCCCGTAAACCCGATCAAAAGAGAACGGCTCAACGGCCTGGACGATCCGCTCGATGGCCGATCCCGGCAGCGGGATGTAGTTCGGGTAGCTGTACATGAAGGAGACATTCTTGCGGTCGGGCACCACCTGGATAATGTCGCCTGTCAGCAGCGCGCCCTTGCCGCCGGCCCCGCCCGGCCAGTGCAAAACAGTGCCGCCGTCAAAGTGACCGCCGCAGCGAACCAGGGTTAGGCCGTCGCCCAGCGCCTTCGTCTCCCCCTCCCAGAAGACGATGGCCTTGTCAGGCCGCATCACCCACGAACGGTCGGCGGCGTGGAGGTAGATCGGCACCCCGCCGAAGGCGCGGCTCCACTCGACCATCGAGGAGTAATAGTGCGGGTGTGAGATGGCGATGGCCGAGATGCCTCCCATCGCCTGGATGGCCTCTACGACGGCGTCGTCCAGCAGCGGCAGGCAGTCCCACAGGACATTGGCCGTCGGCGTTCGCAAGAACAAAGCACGCTGGCCGATGGCGAAGTGTGGCTCGATGCCAATGCCGATCAACCCCGGCTCCTTGAACTTGATGGAGTTGCGGTTCGTGAGCCGCAGCCGCTCCAAGGTCGTCCACTGCTGGCCGGTCTTCTTGACGTACTGCCTTGGTTCTTCACAGATCGTGCACGCAGCGGGCGGCTGGTCGCTCTCGGCGTACTGTGTCCCGCAGGTTGTGCAGATGAAGTTCGGCATAGCTCACCATCCACGCGGCAAACCCCAGACCCCAGGCGTGACCAGTTCCACCAAATTTCCGGCAGGGTCGCGAAAGTAAATGGACTTGCCGCCTTTCGGCCACGCAACCTCTTTCTCAATTGCGATGCCGTGGCGCTCGAGGAGCTTCCGCCAGCCATCGAAGGATTCCGCTTTGATACCCAGGGCGAAATGGCCTGGCCCGCGGGCGCCGTGCGCCGGCAACGGGTCGCCCTTGAGCGTGGCTTCCGCCAGGAATGCGAGAAGCACACTGGCCTCGCCAACCTGGAAGAAGACGTGACGGCCAGGCTCCTTGCCCAGGACCTGCAACCCAAGGACGTCCCGGTAGAAATCCTCCACCTCATCGAGGTCATCCACATAGATCGCGGTTTCTACAACGGCCTGGATCTTCACATTGTCTCCATCCCAACTTGCGACTGCGGCATCGTGTTGCCGTCGAGATCGACTTAGTCACCGTTTCTCATAGCGACGCCTCCACACCAGTTCGAAATGTCCTGCGATAAACCGGAGGAATAAGGCCGCTTTCTTGCATCATTTCAAACCGGCGCGTAGCGACTAATCCCCGGTACTCGGTCGAAGTCGGCATCGTTGCTGGCAAGCCGAGTCAGCCCGTGGCTTTGCATGACAGCGACAATGAGCGAATCACCACTAAGCAGACCGTGCAGGCGGCCGAGATCACCGGCCAGCAGCACATGATGGGCGTTCACCGGCACAACCTGGATCCCGAGCCGGATGATTTCATCCAGAGCTTGACGCGATTTTGCGAGCTTCTTTATTTCATCGGGGTGCCGGCGAAGCCGTTGGCCAATCCCCGCGAAACGCCAACCCAGCGTTTGGCACGCTTCCAATGTCATCAACCGATGGGCGATGTCGTTGAAAATTGGACTAGAAATGAAGCAGTTGAGGTCGCCAGTTTCGATCCGTTTGAGCAGCGCCTTGCTCGGAGGACCGAAAATCGGGTCAGGCCCAAAGTCATAAACAATGACATTGGCATCCAAGAAAATGGCATCGCCTGGCGAGAGATTGGCGAAGTTCATGGCGATTCCATGATACCGAACTCGTCGTCCTCGGCGATTTTGCGAAGAACTTCGGGATCGCCGGTCCAACCGATAAGCCCGTAAGTAAGTTCCGCAATACTGGCGTGTTGTTGAACCGTGACCCTGACCCGCTCTTTGTCCTTGAAGGGCAATGGCTTGTCCGGCTTGAGCACGCCGTTTTCGTAAGTCGCTTCAATTTCAAAGGACATGGCCGCCGCTCCCGGATCGTAATTGAATTTTCCGGTCGCCACCCTTACGGACGGCAACCGATCTCCTTCCACGCATGGTGGACGAATCTAGTAGCATTGTAACTTTTCTTAATCGCGAATGAAATCGCAATCAGAAAGGATCGTGATGCCCATCAATCCGGTCCAGTTTGCTCGTAGCGTTCGCGACGAATAACAAGGACAATTTGAGCGCTGGCGGAAAAATCCCGGGGACAGACAACGAATGACCAATGACAAACCAGCGTCATTCGTCACTCGTCGTTCATGATGAGGCCTCACGCGCCGTACCCGCGATCCGCCGCCGCGAGATCAAGATGCAGCGTGGCGAGGTCGGCCACCAGCAGCCGCGGCGTATCGAGCGACTCGAGCGTCGAGACCATTTTGACGTACCGCCGGCAGGCATCGCACGTGGCCGCTCGGTATTTGCTCTCTTCGCCTTCGACACTGAAATAGCCGAGTTGGTGGTGATCGCGCGTGGTGCAATACGGGCACTCCAGGCGCGGAAACGACCATTCCGCCGCGCACAGGCCGCAGCGCAGGAAGCGGATCTGTTCCAGGCCGCGATATTCACCCAAAAGCGGCCAACTGCCGCAGGTTGGACAATAACCCCGCTCCCACTTCGCGGCGTCACGGAGCGGTTGCAACTGCGTATTGATCTCGGCCAGGGAGGGCAAAACGGTCAATCGGAAAACGGTGGCGGCGAGAGCAGGATCCAAATTGAGGGCCTCCGCCCGTTCATGCACGGCCTGCGGATTGCCGGCCAACAAATCCGTAAGCCATTCTTGCGGACCGACTTGCCCCTTTCGCATCCCATCCGCCAGCTTCCGGCCCATGTCGCGGCTCTTTTGCTTTTCCAGAGCGGCGCAGATGTGCAGCCAGCGGCGGGGCAACCCTTTGGGTTCGAGCGCGAGCTGTTCCCCGCGCAACAACGGCACGCCCCCCGCCAACTTGGCCGCCGAATGCTCCGGATCAATGGTCGGAAGTGTCTCGCGCGGAGCCTGCTCAAACAATCCCGGCAGGATCGCGCCCAGGAAAGCCGCATGTTCGCCCAGGACGGGTCGGTTCTGCCGCAGCTGCTCGAGTTCCTCCAATGCAGCCCGGATTTCCGGCGGCGGAACGGCGCTACGACGACTTAGAAAGTTGCGCATGAAAAGAATCGTTTGACCCGGAGCCAGCGGCGACGGTAGAACACCACACAACTAATAACTAATCTGATAACTCAAACCGAGACTTTTGTCCAGTTGCTATTTTGTCATTGGTCATTGGATTTCATTTGCAGAAGCAGGCCGACGGCTTTCTGGTAGTCACCTTGGTTCCAGGCCGCGACAAAGTGTTCGTTGGAAGAGAGGCCGTCGGCTTTTCCGGTAATCATGAGGTTGGCAAGCGACGTACCCGACTTTTTCCGGAAGGCTTCGAAATATTTTCGCTCGCGGGCCTGGCGGTCGGCCGGGTTTTCGCCGCCGCGCCAGGTGGTTCCAATTCCAGAAGTTCGCGTAACGCTCGTTCGGCGGCGGCCGGATCTTTGTTTTCTTGCAATAATGCATGGGTCAAAATCATGCGCGGCTTGATCGCCCTGGGGTCTCGCGCGATGGCCGCCGCCAACAATTCCCGCGCCCGTCCAAAGTCTTTCCGAGCCAACTGGCCGCGCGCCCGCAACACCATCATCTCGAGATTTTCTGGCCCCTGACCGTTTCCCCTTAACCGGTTAGCGCTCCCTGCCCGATATTCCCGGCGGCGCACCCACGGTACTAGATTTTCCCGTCATTATGATTTGACAATTTCCTCCGCTTCTTGGATTCTTTTCCAATCGACATCTTTTTTGTAATCAAGTTTTCTAGTGGCAGGGGGTTGCTCCGCAGGTGGTCTGCCGAGAACATAGAGGATAGTTCTATAGGCTGCATCACGAACATCCCACTCTTCGGTGCGATTCTTAAAGATATGAAGAAGCATACCCAAAGCTGCTTTGTTCCGCGTTCCTTCCAAAAGGGCTCCTAACCCGGAAACTCCGATTCGTCGATTGTCGCTATCTGGGTCATTCAGGGCAAATTGTTCACAAGTAAGTCGATGGTCTGAACACATCCAATGAAACGTAAGTACATTCAGTGCGATATATCGCAACTCAGGCTCAGGATGAACCAGAAACTGCTCAACATCAGCTTTTGCTTCAATAAAACCTTCATTGCCAAAGCGGTGAATAACTGAGTATAAGTTTTCCTCCGGAATATGTCCTTCGCGCAGTTCAGTAAGAAGCGAAAAAAGTTCCTTAGATTTTTCCATTGTTTTTTCTGAAGAATATCCGCAACTAATTGGCAGCTAGATAACTAACCTCGAATCCTCAATTCCGACCAACGAGTGAAAGCGTTGGTGATTTATTTAGTGACGCTCACTCTGTGGAGTCAGAACGCCGAGTGACAGTTTACGCATCCTCAGTGGTCTCATAGAATTGTGGAAAATACCCTTCCTGGCCGGGCGCGGCTTTGAGCGGCCGCCCCCGTCGACGACCAGGACGAGCCTCCTGGTGTTGCATCCGGTGGCGCTTCGCGGCATCCCCCTTGACCCAATCTGCGTGCCGAATATCTTCTTCGTGCGGATCATCGCCCAGCAGAAACTTTCGCCAACGCACTTGGCGTTCGTCCGCCGTTGCTGCCAAACTACGGTACCATACATTGTAATGCAGAACCGGTGCCTGCGGGTTGCACCGTAATGGCATTGATGCACGCGCGCGACACGAGGCATGGCGGATCTCTCAGGCCGGGAACTGTAGCGCTATCACACCGACAGTACGTACCCAATCGCATCTCCGACGATCTGGCCGGCGTTCCGGGCACTTCGATCGTGGTGAAGTCGTACTAGGCTTTTACCGGCCCTGCTAGGCCCGCGAGCAGGCCGCAAGTCACCAAGCCGTAAAGAAGTCGCTTCATCGTTGAAGTCCTCCCCATTGAAGAAAGAAATACCTGCCGGATGGCAGTGCTGGTAACTCAGGCAATTCACTTTGGCGTCGGCCGGCTGCCGCGGGATTAGAACGGCACGTCGCCAATGATGATCGGCACGCCGGCCCGGTCGATGCGAAGGCCCGCGTCAACCAGCCGGAGCCGTTCCGCGGGCGTCAGTTGTCAGGCGATCGGCTCGTCGCCCCACCAGGGGTCGAGGGTCCACCGGTCCATTCCAGCTCGGGCATTATGGAATGGCCGGGAAAAGGCGAATCGGGGGTCGGTCTGGTTGAGGAAGAAAAACCAACGGTCTCCGGCGCCCACTTCGTGATGGGATGACTCGCTTGCCGGCGGCACGTGTCTCTGCAACCTACTTGGCTGCCGTGGCTGTTCCTGCCCGTGCGATCCCGGGCCGGGGGCCGTGCCGCCGACCGTCACGGTGGCGCTGCCGGTGATGGTGTGGTCCGCCGTGTCGGTCGCGGTAAGGGTTTGGTCGCCGGGGGTGAAGAGCGTGACCGCAGCCGTGAATGTGACCGAGCCGGCGTCGCTGAGTTGGAAGGGGTAGTCGGCGGGTAGAACTACGTTGGGATCCATATCGGTGCTGTTGAAAGTGATCGTGCCGGTGTAGCCGACGGCTGTCTGGCCGAAGATGTCCACAGCCATCACCGTGATATCGAAGGGCACGCCGGTTAAAACCATGGCCGGGGCGGTGAGCATGATGGCAGTGGCGCTGGCCTGGAAGGCCCCGATGTTGACCCCACCGGTCCGGGCCACCCCGCGCTGGTCGGGGGTCCCGGCCAAGGCCGGGTCGCCCGCTTCCAGGGCCGGGCTGCCGGCCAGCAGGGGCATGGTCTGTGTCGGACCGCCGTAGTCGCCTAGCGGGGCCAGCCGCGGCTGGCCACCGAGCAGGCTGTACGTCTGGCTGTAGGTCCCACCGCCACTGATGTCTCCTCCCGTGTTCCCGGCCACGATCGTGTTCCCCAGCGTCACCGGGCCAAAGGTGTTGTTGATGCCGCCGCCGGAGCGGGCGGTGTTGGCGCTGAGTGTGCAGCTGGTCACCGTTACCGTTCCCCTATTTTCGTTGTCGATGCCGCCGCCCAAGGTTCCCGCGGTGTTGCCGCTCAGGGTGGAGTTGGTCACCGTCAGCAGGCCGTACAGGGCGTTGTCGATGCCGCCGCCGTTGCTCGCGTTCGCGGAGTTGCCGCTGAGGGTGGAGTTGGTTACGGTCACCGTGCCCTCGAAGTTGTAGATGCCGCCGCCATAGGAGGCGGCGGAGTTGCCGCTGAAGGTGCAGGCGGTCACCGTCGCCATGCCCTCGTTGTTGATGCCGCCGCCCAGGCCGGAGGTGACGTTGGCACTGACGGTGGAGTTGATCAGCGTCAGCATGCCGCCGATGTTTTCGATGCCGCCGCCGCCGTAGCCCGCGGAGTTGCCGCTGAGGGTGGAGTTGGCCACCGTCACCGTGCCGATGTTGTAGATGCCGCCGCCATAGGAGGCGGCGGAGTTGCCGCTGAGGGTGCAGCCGGTCACCGTCAACGTGTTTTCGTTGTCGATGCCGCCTCCGTAGGTGCCGGCCGAGTCGACACTGAAGGTGGAGCTGGTCACCGTCAACGTGCCGAAGTTGGCGATGCCGTCGCCGACGTCACTCCTGGCCATGCCGTGGCTCATGGTGAGGTTGTCGAAAGAGGCCTGGGCCCCGGCGTCCACCCGGAAGACCCGGCTGGCGTTGTTCCCGTCCACCGTCACCCCGGGGCCGCCGCCGTCGATGGTGACCGTAGCCGTGCTGGCCGGCAGGCTCAACTCCAGCTGGCTGCCACCCAGCACGATCGGGCCGGTCACCGCGGCCGGGTCGAACACGATGCCGTCGGCCCCGTCTTCGTGCAGGGTGCCGCTGATCTGGGCCAGGATCTGAGCGCTGAGCCCGTCCGGCAACCTCGGGCTGTTGACGATCGCGATGGCCTCCCGCAGGGACAGGTACGGGTCGGTCGGGTTGGCGGTGTCCGCGACGCTGTTGACCGTCAGGGTGGCCGGGGCCACCCGGTCCTCCAGGGCTTCCAGCCTCAGCGGACAGGGCCTGCCCGCCGGCCGTCTCGTTCCAGCCCGGGTGCAGGAGCGGACGGTTGCAGGGGTAGGACGACCGGACCGACGAGCGGACCAACGACGCGCAAACATAGGAACACTCTCCGTCGAGCTAGGCTCATTAGGCGATCCTGACGAACTGACAGCTGGTTTCGGTCGAGTGGAAACCATACTACCGGGGCAAGGCGCGGTGAAGCAAGCAAAAACTCGGAAAATGACCTGTGCGGAGGTTCAACCGACGTCCCATTGTTGTGTTGCTTCTCTTACTTTCGCCGGTGTCGTCGCCTGATTGCGACACGCTGGGTGCATAGCACGTGCTCCCGTGATTTCGCGCTTCAACATCGACTGCCTGCATTGTATCGGAACCTAATCTCCCTTGGAAGCTCACGTAACACGCTCCATCCGGTCTTTGTGTTCTGAGCACCACTGGTGAATGCGAGCTAGGTACTCGTTCTTAAATGCCTCAATCCAGTGCGTTTTTGCGTTCGCCATTTGGCAGGCTTCCACGGCCTGTCCTGATTGGAGAACGAAACGATCCTCGTCTTCTGGAGTAACGACCACCCTTCCATCGTCGAAACGCAGATGCACTGGCCCTTTCGTTCGCGTTTCTGATTTCATGGGTTTACTCCATCATAGACACAGAAGGCACGTCCGCCCGACGGGCGCCCGTGCCCCTTCGTTCCATCCAGTTTCCACGCCGAAGTTGAGGCGGGCGAATGCCGGCATGGATGGCCGGGCTCGGTTATAGCGCTTTCGGACCATCGATCGCGAACTTATCGCCCTGGATGATGCATTTGAAGAGTTTCCGCATTTCAAGAGGCATCAATTTCCCGTCGCGTGTAGCCGACTCTAACTGCCATTCACCCTGGAGTTGGTCAAGATCCGCCGCTTCCGCTGCAAATCCGGGAACAAAAGACCATGACGTGCACGCGGCGGAAAGTCTGTGGAGGAGGGTACGTTGGCGCTGCACGCGACGACGAAACCAAAATCAATCGACTTCGCGCTCAGCGAAGGTAAACAAGCCCCGGGGATCTACCACGTCAGCGGCGACACCAACAAGCAATGCTACGCTGCACCGGGAAAGGAACGACCGAGCGATTTCAGTGCCAAGGAGGGGAGCGGCGCATCGTTTTCCGTATGGAAGCGCATCAACAAGCGCACAGATGATCTTAAGAGGTCTCAAGGGGTTTAAGTACGTCCAGGCGGTTTGGTCCGCCTGGAGCGGGTCAAAGGGTTTGAGCTTGCAAGCGACGAGCCGTGGGAGCCGCGCCAGGCGCTTGGCGTGCATGGCCAGTCACAGCTGCCGATCCGGTTCATGCCCGTGAACCGATCGCTGGATTAACTCCATTGTTGCGAAGTTTCGCTCCATATCAACTACCTCCCCGAAAGAGACGCGAAACTTCGACACATTGGTTAACACAAGCTCTGAGATTTCCCTATTTCTATTGGCCCCTGTTGTCGAAGACTTGTCCCGGATTGCGTCGTTTCGCCAACGTTGGCCCGTGGCGGGGCCTTTCCGGTTGGTTGGCGTTGGTGCCCCCGCAATTGGGGTTAGCAGGGCTTGATCTTCCGCCAGGCCGCCAACCGCCGCCCCGGCCGGTCGCGGCTCGCCAGGTGCTTGGCCATCATCCCCTCCTGCCCCTGCGCTGGGCACTCTCGGGACAGTCGAAATTGCCCAGCAAATCATCCCCCCGCTGGGATGGAAGCGGTAGCACTGATCCTTGTACTTCTCACGCTCGTCCCCTAGCATACACGCATCCCTTGGACTCGCCCAGCGGCGCACGGTGTCCGTCGCTCCGTTGAGACGCAGCCTCGGCGGCCCAGGGACGATGACGGCCACGGCCTTGCCAGTGCCTTCTGGGACCGGAGAATCTCCAAAACAATGAGCATCTCACGCAGTGTGCTACGGCGCGGGGAGATTGCAATGCTCGCTGACTCTGCTGAGGTCAATTTGTCCTCTTCCCATAGGGGGTGCGCACGTACGAAACGCTTCGCCCGACGACTGGTCATTTGACCGCTGGAGGGTCCAGGCTCGGAAAGGTAGGTTGCATATGATCCGGTGGGGTGAATTCGCCGCGGCGATCCTCTTTTTTGTCGCTCCCCTTGTGTTCGGTGATGTCCCGCAAGTGATTCCCCATCGTCAGGATCGTCCGCCCAATGACCCATATTCGCCAGCCGAAGCGGTTCGGCGGATGACTGTGCCCGAGGGGTTCAGCGTCGAACTGGTCGCCAGCGAGCCGGCTCTCGTCAACCCCATCGCCATGACCTTCGACCACCGGGGGCGGATTTGGGTCACGGAGAGCCTGGAATATCCGCGCAATGAAGCGGGGCCGGGGCGCGACCGCATCAAGATTCTGGAGGACACCAAAGGCAATGGCCGGTTCGATAAGGTTACGGTCTTCGCCGAAGGGTTGAACATTCCCACGGGTGTTAGCGTCGGCCATGGCGGCGTCTGGGCGATCAACGCTCCGGACCTGCTCTTTTTGAAGGAGAAGGAAGGCAAGGAGGTCAGCCGGGAAGTGGTGCTCACCGGCTTCGGTAGGACCGACACGCACGAACTGCCAAACTCGTTGACCTGGGGTCCAGACGGTTGGTTATACGGCCTCAACGGCGTGTTCAACCACAGCCGTGTGGTTTCTCAGGGCAAGGTCTTCGATTTCACCTGTGCCATGTGGCGGGTTCACCCCCGAACGTGCGAGTTCCAGCTTTTCTGCCAGGGGACCAGCAACCCCTATGGACTGGCCTGGGATCCCGAGGGCTCCGCTTTGGTCAGCGCCTGCCATTGGGCCAATGACCACGTGTTCCATTTCGTCGAAACTGGCTACTACCAACGCCAGGCCGGCCCGTACCCCCCGTTCACGATCCCAATTGGCTCCATCACGAACCACAGCCATCAAAAGACCGCCTACTGCGGCCTCTGCTATTTCGACAGCGACGCCTACCCTGAAAAGTATCGGGGCCGGCTCTACATGGGCAATATTCACGGTGGATGCATCAACGTGGACGTGCTCCGCCGCGACGGCTCAACTTACATCTCCGACGGCGAGCCGGACTTTCTTACCGCCAACGACGCCTGGTTCATGCCGGTCGCCCAGAAGATCGGCCCCGATGGCTGCCTGTACGTCCTCGACTGGTACGACCGTTATCACTGCTACCAGGACGCCAACCGCGACCCTAAGGGCGTCGATCGCGACCGCGGCCGACTTTACCGCATTCGCTACAAGAACACCCCGCCCGCCGGCCGATTCGATCTCAGCAAGGAAAGCGACGACGAGTTGATTCAGCGGCTGCACAGCCCAAACCTCTGCTTCCGCGAGATGGCGCAGCGACTTCTCTGCGAACGCAGTTCGCCGGCTCTACGTACCAAACTGGAGAGGCTGGTAGGCGACGACAAAATACCCCGCAAGACGCGCCTGCACGGGCTTTGGGCCCTGATTGGCACAGGTCACCTGGAGCCTGTCTTCCATGCCTGGCTTCTGGCCCACGCGGATCCAGCCTACCGCGCCTCGGGCGTGCGGGCTGCCGGGAACTTCCGGCAAGTCAGCCCGGCAGTGCGGGAGAAAGTGGCCGCCCTGGCACGCGACCCTGCTCCGGATGCGCAGTTGCAAGTGGCCATCGCGGCGCGGAAGGTCGAAAGCCTGGACGCGCTTCGGGTCCTCATTGACGTGCTGGCTCATTGCGGTCAGGATAAGTTCATTCCCTACATCGTCTGGCCGAACCTGCATCCGCTTCTGGAGGACCAGGGCGCGAGGTTCGCGCAGCTCGCCCAGCACATTGACCTGAACGCGGCCCCGGCACTCGTCAGACTGATACCGCGGGTCGTCGAACGTGTCCTAAGCCAACCTCGGCCCGATGCCGCCTCCATCTCTGTCCTGCTCTCAATGCTTGCCGGCCAGGACACGGAATATACCAGGGCGTGTCTCTCGGTCGTCTCGAACAAGGCCCGCGAGCTGCGCGGCGAAGATGTTGCCGCTCTGAAGGCCGGCTTACGGCCGCTTCTGGAGAAGATCCTCGGCGGCAAAGCGGACGGCCCGCTCTACCTGACCGCCAAGCTGCTGGCTGCCCAGTTCAAGATCGGTTCGATCGAGGCCAGTTCCGTGCGACAACTCTTCATCTCGCCCGAGCAACCCGAGGCCACGCGATTGCAAGCGCTTGAAGCCCTCATTACCTTCCGGGATCCGAGCTTGGCGGAAGCTGTCAACGGCGTGCTTTCGGCCGGCTCGCCCCGCTTCCTGGGCCAAGTCCTGGACGTCCTCGGGCACTGGGACGACCCAAGAGTCGCCACCCTTATCCTCGACCGTTATCCGACCATGGACCCAGAGCTGCAGCCGCTGGCCGTCGAACTCTTGCTACAGCGGCAGAGCTGGACGCGGAAGCTGGTCAACAGCGTCCTGGAGAAGCGTCTCTCACGCGGCGTGCTCAATGCCAACCACCTGCGGCGCATCCTCGACGGCAACGACCGGGAAACGATCTGGGCCGTCGAGAAAGCCTGGGGCACGGTCCGCAAGGAACGCAACTCTGAGAGAGAGAAGGTCGTGGCCGAGATGAACAAGTACCTGCGGCAACACCTCGGCGACGCGAACGCCGGCAAGCAGGTATTCAAGAAAGTGTGCGCCCAATGCCATACGATCTACGGCGAGGGCGCCAACGTCGGCCCGGACCTCACCGCCAACGGCCGGGCCTCCTTCGAGCAATTGCTTTCCAACGTCTTCGATCCCAGCCTGGTCATCGGGCCCGGCTATCACTCCACCACGATTGTCACCAACGACGGCCGCTCCCTGACGGGCCTGGTGACCGAGGACAGTCCTCAGCGGATCGTGCTCAAGATGCCCGGGGGAGGGCAACAGGTCATCCCCAAAGGTAGCGTCGTTTACGCGGCCGTCAGCCAACTGTCGATGATGCCCGAGGGACTCGAAAACCTCATGGACCGCAAGGAACTGGCCGATCTATTCGCCTTCTTGGCGCTGGATCGCTCTCCAGACGAGCCCGGGGCCCGGCCGATCCCTGGGGCTCCGGGATGTGACCAGGAAAACAGGATCATAGTCGAAAAGGGCAACCGTAAGCTGGTCGTTCGGGCGCGGCGCGGCGTGGGAAGCGCCTGGGTTGATCTCGTCACCTACGTGACGGACCCTTCCGGTCGGCCGTACCTCCACCCGGTCCGTGATCCGTCCGGCAACACGGTCCTCACCGACGACCGTCCCGCCGATCACCCCTGGCAGCACGGGATTTTCACGGGGTTTCACGAGGTCAACGGAGTCAATTACTGGAAAGAGGACCAGGGCCGGCAGCGCTTCGTGCGCCTACTCGATCTAAAGGAGGAAGCGGACCGCGTTTCGTGGCGGGCACTCACCGAACTGATCGCGCCGGACGGTCGAGTTGTGCTGGAAGAAGAACAGATCGTGACGGTGTATGCGCCCGAGACGACTGACTCATATCGGATCGACTTCGACCTCCTGTTACGCGCCAAAGAGCGGGACGTGACCTTCGGCCAGTTCCCCGTCGGCGGATTGGCGGTGCGGATGCCGTGGGAGCGGGCTGGTCCGCGGCACACGCACCTCAACGCTGCCGGAGAAACGGGCCGTGCCTGTGACCAGAAACGAGCGGCCTGGTGTACGGTGGAACGGCCCTTCGGCGAGGAGACGTTCGGGATCGCCTTGTTCGACCATGCCGGCAATGCGAACCATCCAGCCGGCTGGCGAGTGGATCAGCAGGGCCTCATCAACCCGGCAGTTTCGCTGCTGGGAAACTGGTCGCTCGCCGCGGGCCGGGAGCGAGCCTACCGGTATGGAATCCTCATTTATCGGGGGCCGGGCCGGGTCGAAGCTCTGGAGCGGCGCTTCAAGACTTACGCGACCACCACCGGGCTTGGTTCGTCCAAGAAATAGGCGGGCGACGCACGGGAAGCACCCTGCGTCACCTATCGCTTCCAGAGAGAAACCACCCGACAAGAAAAGGGGACGGGCACGTTTATTTAGCCGTCTTTCGAGGCCAACCGCGGGGCCGCAGAGTAGACTGCAGTCCCAAACATTTCGCCGTCTTTTCTACCCAACCGGCGCTGCCGAACGGCGCGCCACGGTTCACGCATCGCCGCACCGCCTCCAACTCGGCCGGCGTCAGAGCTTGATTGACCCAATCGAGCCAAGGACGCGGCCGCTTGACCGGTCCCGCTGCCAGGGAACTGGGACGCGCCGTTTCGTCTTGCCACAATCGGGCGCTGGACCAAGGCCATCGTTCCGCACGTCGCACCAGGTTAGCGCGGACCGGGTTTCTCTCGGCATAACGCAGGACTGTCAGCAAGTGCTCGTCTTCTTCGATGGGGAACGCCTGGAAACGGCCCTGCCAGATGTGGCCGCTACTGTGATGATGCTGGTGGTAACGGCGCACATGGGTATTGAGCACCCCGTGCATCCAGCGGCTCAGATCCCCGACTTCTTTCGGCCAGACCACCAGATGAAAGTGATTGGGCAGCAGGCAAAACCCCAGGACAGGCATGGGGATCTCGATACACGCATGGCCGATGGCCTTAAGGAAGGCCTGGTAGTCGCCGTCCTACTGGAACACCACGTGCGGCCGTTGCCTCGGTTGATGACGTGGTAGCAGATGCCGCCGACAGAAGCTCGCGGAGCGCGTGGCATAACTGACAGCGTAAGTGGGAACCGGCGATATGTCAATATTAAACGTACCCCTCCCCTGGTATGTGGGTTTTATCTTAAAAAAACTAATCCAGAGCGCCAGCTGCGAAAATGGGATGAGCCTAGCTGTTTTTCTTTAGGGAGGCTCTTCCTATGGCCAGTACCCGTACTCGTTGTCATTCTTACCGCCGTCGATCCCCCACGTCGCTGGGCAAACCCCGCGGGGTGCTCCATCCCCGCGTGCAGCAGGTCGGTCCCGAGCACTTCGGCATCGTCTGCTTCGATTGCCACAAGGCTAGTTCCAAGTTCCTCCTCGCCGACTTCTATGGC